>Ga0156636_151_pt1 | contig 19435 bp, 19 predicted proteins | sample RifOxyC3_FD_110710 | JGI IMG/M metagenome (GOLD analysis project Ga0156636, IMG submission 110710) | Candidatus Magasanikbacteria bacterium RIFOXYC12_FULL_33_11 | reverse complement strand
TAATTTTTAATTTATTGATATGTCTAATAATTATAGAGGAGATGGAGTAGTAATTGGAGATATTGGTATAGATCCAGAACATGATGCTTATAGTGTATCAGATGATGTAGAACTACCTGAAAGTACTATGGCTGGGGTTTGTCCACATGGTTTTTTACCAGATGAAAGATGTCGACTTTGTGCCGGTGAAATAGATGCTGAATACACTAATTTATTGAAAACTCCAAGGAGAAAATAAAACATTAGGTCTTGATTTTTCTTTCATTTTAGTGTATATTATTCAAGCATAAAAAACATTAGTTTATAAAGTTCATTCCGTCAAAGGTGGGTAAGAAAGTTCATAAAGTTAATTAAAACCACAACTTTATAAACTTTTAACTTTACAAACTTTTTAACTAACGTATGGGCGCGTCGTATAATGGTAGTACAGGGGTCTCCAAAACCTCTTGCGTGAGTTCGATTCTTACCGCGCCTGCTCAGAAAAAAGGTAGCTAAATATAGCTACCTTTTTTATTAGTTCAATGTATTGTTGGAATTTTTTAAATAAATATGTTAATATATTTATGTAAAAATATTAATTTTATTAACTATAAAAAATATGGCATATACACCAGGAGATCCTAGTCGTTTAATAAAACCAGATGAAAAAAGATTAGATAAATTTAGAGATCAAATACTTTCTTTTGCAGAAAAACATGATTTAAATTCAAAACAGCTTGAAACAGCGTATCTTTTAGCATTAGGTACACCAGAAGAAGATGAAGAAGTCCAACAGTTTTTGTCAGAGGAAGTGAAAGAATTGTCAAAAATTATAAATAAAGCTTCATTAGAGGGTGTACCTTTAAATGAAATTGGAGATATGATTGCTCATCATAAAGGGTTAGAAGAATCTAAACAAAATTTTACTGAATGGGTTTCTGGACTTGATATTTCTATTAAAGAAAAGAATCTAATTGCTTCTATAATTGAAAAAAGAAGAGTTGGTGTTTTAACATTTGTTGATAGAAAAACTGGTGATGATTTGTTTGATTTTGAAATACCAAAAAGTTCTAAAGAGTCATCTTCTACACCAGTTTGGGCTTATAATTTTGAAATACTTTTAAAAGATGCAATAAAAAAATCTACTGATGGAAAATTTGAGATTTGGTTTGTTGAAAAAAATTAAAATTTGTATCTTCTTGTAAAATAGTTCCAACTTCCTCCACGATGGCCTGCAGTTGAAGGTATAGCTAAAATAAGCTATACTTTTTTATATAATTTATAGAGTTAAAACCTTGTGGTTTGTTGCTTGTATTTTACATAAGTTCAATAGCAAAATATATGAAAAATAATCAAAAAGTTATTATGCTTCACGGGTGGACGGATGGTGATATTGCTGATATTCCAGAGTTTTTGCCGGATAACCCTGCCAATTGGATGGGCTGGACGAAACAAGAGTTAGAAAAAATCGGTTACAAAGTTTTTACTCCATTTATTCGGTATGGTTACAAATCGGACTATGAAGACTGGAAAAAGAAAATTGAAAAATATGATATTGATGAAAATACCATTTTAGTTGGTTGGAGTTCTGGGGGTGCATTTTGGGTTCGTTGGCTTGGTGAAACTAAACAACGGGTTAAAAAATTGATTTTGGTAGCTCCTGCAAAAGTGGTAGGTAATTCTAAAATGAACAATGCTAAAGGAATTAATCCTGAACAGCGTTTACAGTGGGACAAGTTTCATGATTTTATAACGGATCCAACTATAAAGGACCGTGTGGCTGAAATTATTATTTTTATTTCAAATGATGCTGATTGGCTTGTGGAGGCCTCAAATTTATATAAAAAAGAGTTAAATGCAAAGTTGATTAATATACCAGATCAAGGTCATTTTACTAATAAGGAAAGACTTTCTCCTGAATTTACCAAGATTTTAGAATATTTTAAGAGTTAAAGAACTCCATTTGATTTCTACCACAGGGAGGGGTTCACGACAATTTTTGTATAGGTCATCGTGTACGTTAGAACTTTTTTTCTTCGAATAAAAAATCACTCGTAAAATGAGTGATTTTTTATCTACCAATAATTTCCATATTGAAAATCATTGGTACTTACGGGATGATTGAATGCTTGCGCATTGTATTCAATCATTCCGTTTTCCCTCCTATATTGACAATATCTAATAACAATGTATATTGTCTGTAGTGTTGTATATAAAAAATTTCAGTAGACTGACCAAAAAGGAGTTTGGATGAGGGTCTATGTTGTTATATGCGATGCGCAGACCAGTCGTGTCGCACTGAATATCAAGGACGCTACTTTGCCCGAGAACTTGACCATGTACGAGGGCATGGTCGGTCTGTTTGGGGGCAAGAAGGAAGAGGGGGAGACTCTTCGGATGGCCCTCGAGCGCGAGCTTAGAGAAGAGATTCCGAATTTCGTGAGGCAAGAGGATCTCGAGACTCTCCAGGTCTGTTTGGAGGCAGAAGGGGTGGTCATATTCTCTTTGCAGACCGATTTGTCAGGCGATCGTCACAATCGGGCCAATAGCCGAATTGGTCAATTGGCTGCAACTTGTAAAGAAGGCGACGGTGTGGTTTGCTCATTTGACTGGGTTGCGCGAGAACCCACGGGAAGCTTCTTGGAGCCTGTCATCCACGAAGCAATAAAAAATGCCATCGCCAGCAGGGAGGAATAAGGACCGTCTCCCTCCTGTTCATCTAGTCCTACCCGTAGACTTTCGTCGCGGGTAGGGCTTCCAAATTAATCAGATAAATTATCAGCGTAAGCTGGTGAGTGCATTTAAAGGCGAAGCCCAGGGAATTAAGTAATAATTTTGTAGAGATTAAAAGACGAAAATTTAAATATCAATAAATTTGATTGAAATAAAAACCTTTTTTATAAAGAAGCCTTTACTTTTTGTCACCAAAAAGTAGCAATCCCGACGAGTCGGGACAAACAACTTTCCCTTCAAACTTTTCAGGATTATTCAAAATCGAACATATTGCTTAGCTGGTGTAGACAGCAAGAAGAAATCACTAACGGCTGAGCTGGTGGTTTCCATTTTTCATTTATAGGTATACTCGTTTTTTTTATGATGGACTGCTCAGGAATTGGTTGCTAATTATAGTTATGTCTTTATACTTATTTTTTGATCGCAATTTTTTATAAATCATGATAGAATAAACAAGTGATTAATTAAATATAAAATATGGAAAGAAAAGAATCTTATATAGAATTTAAAAATAAAAAAGAATTACCACCTAATGTTCGCAAAGTACTTGAAATTGCTTTTCTGGAATATCCTGAGTTTAAAAATATTAATATAAAGACATTCTCACCTCGTGATGATTTTGATGCAGGAGGATATTATAAATTTATTGAAGATAAAAGGGGAGAGCCTATTGCTCAAATTTGTATTTCTGAGGGGGATGCTAAATTGTTGGTACCACTTTTAGATATTCGTAAGTCATCGGTAACTATGAATGCTCAGATGCTTGGTATAGATTCTAGTAAGATGTCTCCTGAATTATTGCAGATTTTTATAATTACTCATGAACTTGGTCATATTAGAGATTATCAAGTTAATTTTGCCTCTGATCCTGACTTGGAAGGTTGGGAAGCTGTAGATGAGATGGCTTATCAAAGAGAAGCTGTATTGACTATGTTGCCTATAAGAAATATAAATCCTACTGATTTAGCAAGAGAATTGGCAGGTGTAGAAAATTTACAAGAAGTTTTAGATAGATTTCCTGAAATAAAAGAATACCCTGGATTTGAAGATATCAACTCTATTGATGATGTATTATTTGCTCAAGAGCGAGAGTATAGGTTGTCAGCACCGGAAATTTATGCTGATAAATTTGCTTCTAATTTTATAAAGAAACATGCATTTGAGTTGAATGTTAGTAGATTTTTTGGAGATGAACATGAAGAATATGCTACTGCTGCATAAAAACAAGATAATTTATATACGAAAAAACGTCATAATAGACGTTTTTTTAATACTTGAACTTTTATTATTTTTGGATTTATATTATACTTATTTAGTTAGTTTTAATTTATTATATATGCAATATTTAGCTCTTGTTGGTACTGTGGTGGTAGTACATATTTTAGCTCTTATGAGCCCTGGTCCAGATTTCATAATGACACTAAAAAATTCTATTACATATTCTCGTAAAACTGGTAAAATGACGGCAATAGGTTTAGGATTAGGTGTTGGTGTTCATTTGTTATATTGTGTGGCTGGTTTGGCAATTATTATTTCTAAGTCAATTTTGTTATTTAATACTTTTAAATTATTGGGAGCTGCTTATCTTATTTTTATTGGATTAAAATCTATGTTTTCTAAATCTCATGAAATCAAGGTGAATAATATTGAACACAAACAAGACATTTCAGTTTACAAAGCTATTAAAATAGGATTTTTCACCAATGTTCTCAATCCCAAAGCGACTTTGTATTTTCTTAGTTTGTTTACCTTGGTCATCTCACCAGGCACTCCTTGGTTTATAATGCTTGTTTTGAGTTTTATTATGATTGTAGAAACTATGCTTTGGTTTTCTTTGGTGGCTATCTTTTTTACTCACAAAAAAGTCAAAAGTTCTTTTGATAAATTTCAAGGTGTTTTCAATAAAGTTTTTGGTGGATTATTAGTGGCTTTGGGAATAAAAGTGGCTTTTGGTCATAAATAAATTATGAATCATTGGATTATAAAAAGTGAAGCGAGTGTCTATTCAATAGATGATTTGCAAAAAGATAAACAAACTCCTTGGACAGGTGTTCGCAATTACCAGGCACGTAATTTCATGCGTGACAAAATGATGGTGGGGGACAAAGTCATATTTTATCACTCCAATGACAATCCACCACATATTGCTGGATTTGTCAAAGTAGTAAGTATGCCTTATTCTGATGTAACTCAATTTGACAAAAATTCACATTATTTTGATCCCAAAAGTACAAAAGAAAATCCCCGTTGGTTTCTCGTCGATATGGCTTTTGTCAAAAAAAGTAAAAGAAAGATTGGCTTAGATGAACTAAAAAATGATAAAAAGTTGGAAGGATTGATGTTGATTAAGAAAGGTCAGAGATTGTCAGTCCAGCCAGTTAGTAAAGAACATTTTGATTATATTGAAAAACTTTGTTTATAGAGTTGGTTTTAGTAAGAGGAAATACCTATTTGTTAGGTATTTTTTGTTATTTTGAAAGAAACTGTATTTAATTGCGTAATATAAGATATAAGTAGCTTTAATTTTTAATTTTGTGTAATTTTATGAGAAAAAAATTTCTCGTTTCATTTTTTTTATTAACTTTGGCTATAGTAGCTACTGGTTGTAGTAGTATTTCATATACGAGTACGGATGAACAAAATACACAAAATCGTATTTCTGATATAAATATGCCAGAAAAGCAAGCTGATATTGTAGGAATTGTAAAAGCTATGGTTGGAAATGAAGTCACTATTACTCAAATAGATATGGACAAAATGCGTGAGTCTATTGCTGCTAGTAGATCTGATAGTCAAACTTCATCCAATGGAGAAGGTAGTAGTAATAATTTTATAGCTGGGACAGGGGAAGGTACTTTTCGTGGCACAGGTATGGGGCCTGGTGGTGGTATGGGACCTGGTGTAAGTGCGGATAGTGAAGAAAGAAATCAAGCAATATCTGAGATGATGAAAGAATATAGTGCCGGAGACGTAAAGGTAATAATTCCTGTGGGAATAGCGATGAATAAGCGTGGTGAAACTTCAAGTTTGGCTGATGTTGCCGTTGGTTCTAATCTTTCTATTTGGTTAAATAATTCAGTTTCTGATAAAAAAGTAGCTGATTATGTAAGTATTAGATAATTTTATAATAAAATATGTCAGAACAAGAATCTCTTATAGCTCAGAGTAAAAAATTTCGTCGTGGATTTAAGATTCCAAAACTTTTCAAAAATAAAAAAGTTTTAATAATTTTAGTTGTACTTGTTGTTGTTTTGTCTGGGTGGTATTTTACTTATGCAAAGTTTAATGACGGTAACAAAAATACAGTAGTCGCTGAAAAAATAGCTACTGTCAAAAAAGGTGATATAAGTATTACTACAAATTCTGATGGTAGTATTGTGGCCAAAGATGGTGTTAGTCTTTCATTTTCAAGTACTGGTTTAAAGATAAATAATGTTTATGTCAAAGAAGGTGATACTGTCAAAAAAGGTGACAAAATAGCAACAGCTGATACCGGTACTCAGAGTATTGATTTGAGATCAGCTTATGCTTCTTACAATTCTGCCAAAGCTAGTTATGACGAAAAAATTGCAGGACCAACTGAAAATGATTTAGCTTCTTACAAAAATTCTGTAGAAAGTGCACAAGCTAGTCTTGATAAAACCTTGGTACAAAATGAATATTCTATCAAGAGTGCAGAAAATGCTGTTGTAACAGCCAAGGAAAATTTGAAATTATCAGAAGGTGGAGAAAATAGCCAAATAGTTCAAGATTCTTATAATGATTTATATCTGGATTCACTTAGTGTTGTAACTAGTTTGAATGCAGCTCTTGTATCTTCTGATAATATCTTGGGAATAGATAACCAATTTGCTAATGATAGTTTTGAAAATGTTTTGTCTGCTTTGGATTCAAGTAATTTGAATAATGCTAAAAATTCTTATAGTACGGCAAAGGAAAAATTAAAAAAAGCTGAAAATAACATTATACTTTTAAGTAAGGATTCTGCTCATGAAGATATTGTATTTGGATCGAATTTAATTCTGGAAGCTATAAAAGCAATGTATCAAAATTATTATGATTTACAAGAAGTTCTTATATCTACTTTGCCTATTGGAGATTTGACCCAAAGTTCACTAGATAGTATGCGTAGTAGTGTCAATTCAAAAAAATCTTCTTTGATTTCTAGTGTTAGTTCTTTTGAGTCTTCTATTCAAAATGTAGATAATGCAAAATCTAGCTATGATTCTTATAAAAGAGCTTATGATAATGCTGTACAAGCTTTAGAAAAAGCTCATAGTGATGCTAATGCTTCGGAGATAAGTGCACGTCTAACTTTGAAAAATGCAGAACAACAATTGAAAGATGCTTCTGCACCTTTGACATCTTATGAACTTAATTCTGCCAAAAGTAGTTTGGCCAATGCTAGTGCTAGTGTTCAAAAACTTCAATATCAAATAGATCAATCAACTTTGAAATCTCCAATTGACGGTGAGGTAGTGTTACTCAATGGTAAAACTGGAGATATTATAGTTGAGAGCAAAAATTCTCCTTTTGTAACAATATTAAATAAAGGTACTTTTTTTGTAGAGACAAATATTGAAGAATCTGAAATCAGTAAAATACAAATTAATCAAAAGGCTCATATTACTATTGATTCTCTGGATGGAGCAGTACTTGATGGTACTGTCAACTTTGTTTCTTTGACTTCAGAAACGGGCAACGGTGGTGTAGTGACTTATTTAGTAAGAGTTTTGCTTGATGATACTTCTAGTATTGATATTAGAGAAGGTATGAGTTCTAGCGTAGACTTCGTAATCGCTGAATCTCAGGATGTATTAGAAATACCTGTCCAAGCTGTTCAAAATATTGACGGGAAACCATCTGTTCATATGGAAAATGGTGATGTCAGACAAGTGGTGACGGGTTTTACTGATGGTCAAATGGTAGAAATAATTTCTGGTCTAGAAGTTGGAGAAAAAGTAAAATATTAATTTTATGGAAAATGAGGTTGTTATAAAATTAGAAAATGTTTGTAAGTCTTATTTTTTGGCCAATGGGGAAGAAATAAAAGTTTTGAAAGGTGTAGACATGGAAATAAAAAAAGGTGAGTTTGTAGCTCTCATGGGAGAATCTGGTGGGGGTAAAACTACTTTATTAAATATTTTGGGTTGTCTACATCCTCTGTCTTCTGGTAAATATTTTTTGCAAGGTGAAAATATAGGTGAAGTGCGTGATGATTTTACTTTGGCTTTTATCCGTAATAAAAAAATGGGTTTTGTATTTCAACAATTTAATCTTCTTTCTCGTTTGAGTGCTTTGAAAAATGTATCTTTGCCAAGTCTTTATGCTGGAGTAGATAAAGAAACTAGAGAAAAAAAAGCAACTGAACTTTTGAATATGTTATCTATCGCTGATAGAATTGGGCACAAACCTACAGAGTTGTCAGGTGGTCAACAACAACGTGTGGCTATTGCTAGGTCTCTTATGAACGATCCTGAAATAATTTTGGCTGATGAGCCAACCGGTGCTCTTGATTCCAAAAATGGTTTGGAAATTATGGAAATATTTAGAAATTTCAAAAAGAAAGGTAAAACAGTTGTGATGGTTACTCATACAGCTGAAGTCGCTAAGTTTGCCGATAGAATTGTTTATATGCGTGATGGAAAAATATTGGATAATCATTATCAACTTAGAAGTGATTATTGATGATTTTTATAAAGTCTTTTTTGTATTTTGTGTTACTTTAATTAAAGTTTGAGCTTACAAGGCCTACGAGGCTCACAAAGCTTACAACTTAATCTGCTTATTCTGCTTAATTTGCTGATAAATATGTTTTTAGAAATATTAAAAATGGCAGGTGAAGCACTTTTTTCCAACAAGGTTAGAAGTTTTTTGTCTGTACTGGGTATTATTATTGGTGTTTCTACTGTGATTGTTGTGGTGGGAATTGGTACTGGTGCTCAAAAACAAATTGCTGATCAATATAAAAATCTTAGTGCTACAACTATCATGGTGATGAAGCAAATGGGTAGAGATGCTGTTTCATCTTCCAAATTAGATGCAGGGGATTCTAATTTTATTGCACAAAATGTAGCTAATATAAAAGATACTACAGTATTTATTTCTGGTAATAAGACTGTCGCTTATGGCAAAGAATCTACTTCTTTGAATGTTTTTGGAAATTATTTTAATTTTTTTGATATTGGTAATTTAGAATTGGCTTCAGGACGTTTGATAAATGAAGAAGATGTAACTTCCAAAACAAAAGTTGTAGTACTGGGTTCGGGAGCTTTGACTACTTTGTTTGGAGAAGGTTTTGACCCTGGTCAAGCTGTTGGACAATCTATTACAATCGATAGTAAAAAAGTTGAAGTGGTAGGTGTTCTAAAAGAAAATGGAGGAAGTGCTATGGGACGTATGTCTTATGATGATTCTGTCTTTACTCCTTATAGTATCGCTGAACAAAGTTTGTTAGGAAATACAGCTCAAATGATGATTGTGGTTCTTATGAATGATGTAGACAATTTGAAAACTGGTATGGAAGATATCACTTCATTGCTTAGAATTCAACATAAATTAAAAGCTAGTCAGGCTGACGATTTTCGTATTTTTGATCCTGGTTCTATCGTGGGTGCAGCCCAAAGTTCAGCCAATACTATGTCACTTCTTTTAGTTTCTATTGCGACTATTGTGCTTATTGTATCTGGTGTTGGTATTATGAATGTTATGTTTGTGACAGTTGCAGAGCGTACCAAAGAGATTGGTATTGCCAAAGCTATTGGTGCTCAAAAGCAAGATATCTTGACTCAATTTTTGGCTGAGTCAGTAATTTTATCTATTGGTGGTGGAATGGTGGGGGCTATACTTGGACAAATTATAATTCCAATTTTGAATAAGTTTGAAGGTTGGTATGTAGTCCCTTCTTTTTCAGGTGTTATACTTGCTTTTACTTTTTCCGCAGCTGTGGGTTTGTTTTTTGGATTTTATCCAGCTTTGAAAGCTAGTAAACTTGATCCTGTAGATGCTTTGAGAAGTGAGTAATGTGGAAAGGGGAACGGTGTAAAGAGGAACGTGGAATGATGACTAAAAAAATTGTTATCTATATTTTTTGTTTATAAATCATAATTAGTGACTAGTTCATAAATACGGTAAATATACACCGTTTTTTTGTTTTCAAGATAAAAATAGTGTATAATACAAACATTATTAATTTAACTTATAAATATATGGGAGACATGGAACAATACAAATCTCTAATTTCAGAAATTATTGCCAAACAAGCTGTGATTTTGGGACCAGACATCGCAATACTAAAAGCACGTAATGTAAAAGCTTTAGAATTATCTGCAGATGGTAAAGTTACTTCTATTAGTGGTGATCCTGAAGCTGCTATACAAGCTCTTATTGACGAATATGTCAATTTGTCTGGTATGATTGTTAAGAATGCTCTTGGATCAATTTTTGCCAAATATCCTGGTCTTAACAAAAGTGAATAAATCTCACTTTTTTATTTTTTATTATATTAATTTATTTTTTATGTTAGAAATTATGAGAAATATTGTCCTTTTTGTGGGTTGGCCAATTTTGGTCGCTGGTAGTGTCTTTATTTTTGTCAAAGGTAAAGGAGTCTATAGTATGGTCAAAGGCTCTCTTATCGGTAAAATTAGTAAGACATTGGTCTATACTATGCTTGTTGGTATGTATAGTTTAGGTATTGTATCTACTTTCTTTTTGTATTGTAGTAATTTATCAACAGCAATGTATGTTGTGATACCTGTGTTCATTGTTTGGGCTATCAATTTTTTTATGGCTATAAAAGTTTTGACTTACGCTACTAATGAGGCTAAAAAAATGTCTCAATAATAAATTATGGAATTCTTTTTAGGTTTTTTTGGATTAATTTCTTTAGTAATCTTGGGCTTCGGTATATTTCTTTATCGACGTAGTTTGGGTTTGAAAAAAAATCTAGAAGAAGAACGTAAAAGCATGCAAAGAAAAATGTATGAGTTGGCAATTTTAAAAGAATTGGGTGAGCGTATTGGTTATTCACTCAATGTTCAAAATATTATTGATATTATTACTGGATCACTTCATCAGTTTATTGAATATCAGATAGTGTCTTACATGCTTTTGCAACCAGAAAAAATAATTTTTAAGGTTCACCTTGAAGAATCTGTATCTAGAAAATTTATAAATGAAGTAAAGAACAGAATGTTGAAATCCCTAAGTGCTCTTTTGAGTAAAGAATTTTCAGGAAATCAGGTAGAAGAAGTATTGACAGGGGCTGTGATTATAGATGAAATAGAAAGTCCTGTACAATCTTTTTTCAATATTCCTCTAGTTATTGGTGAAAAAGTAGTAGGAGTATTGACTGTAGCTCATAGTGATCCTGGTCTTTACAAAGAAGAAGAGACCACTATTCTTTATAAAATCACTAGACAAGCTTCAGAAGCAGTAACACGTTTACAAGAAGTGATTACCAATGAACAAAGAAAACTGAATGCTATGGTAGAGAGTATGTCAGAAGGTGTGGTAATGACAGATACTGATTATCGTATTTTAGTTGCCAATCCGGCTATGAAACAAATTTTAAATATTGAAAAAGAAGAAATTACAATTTTTGATTTTATTGATAATTTGGAAGGTAAATTTGATATTCGTGGTAAGCTAGAAGAAAGTGTGAAATTGGATAAAATTTTACCTGTAACCGAAGTCTTATTGGGGAATAGATATTTTCATATTTTGGTTTCTCCTGTAAAAGTAAATTCTGGTTTAAATAAAGGTCAGATTATTGGAGGAGTAGTGATTTTTTATGATATAACTAAAGAAAAGGAACTAGAAAAAATGCGTGAAGATTTTACTTCGATGATGGTACATGAATTACGTTCACCTTTGGCAGGTATCAAAGGTATTTCAGAAGTAATGATTTTGGAAAATAAAAAGAAGAAAAAAGCTAAAAAAGATCTTGAATATGCTACAGTGTTATTGGATAGTTCTTCTCGTATGCTTGATTTGGTAAACGATTTACTTGATGTCGCAAAAATTAGTGCTGGTAAATTTGAAATTCATAAAGAAGTTTTGCCAATAAAAGATCTCTTAAAAGCAAATGTCGAAATATTGGGTACTCTTGCCAAAGAAAGTAAAATTAATTTGAAAGTAAATATCGCCAAAAATGTTCCTGGGGAAGTATTTTTAGATAAAAATAGAATAGGACAATCTTTGATAAATCTTTTGTCCAATGCTATAAAATTTACCAAAGAAGGTGGTGTTGTAACGGTACAGGTAATGTCACACAATCAAGGTGTTAGTATTGTGAAAGAAGGCCGAGAAAATAATTTTGCTTGGTTTATTGATAAAGATAAAGAAGAATTTATTAATCTACCTAGTTCTCTTTTTGTAGCTGTTACAGATAGTGCTTTTGGTATTGCAGAAAATGATATCAATAATTTATTTAATAAGTTCAAACAATTAGAAGCTTCTTCTCGTAGTGAACATAAAGGTACTGGTTTGGGTTTGTCTATTGTCAAAGGTATTATAGAGGCTCATGGTGGTGTTGTTGGTGTATTCTCCAAAGAGGGAAGTGGTAGTACTTTTTATTTTACAATACCTTTTGATACGAATGTAATTAGTTAAAAAATATATTTTAATTATATAGATATGTCTAAAAAAATTCTTATAGTGGAGGATGAAAAACTAGAGTTGATGGCACTAGTTGCAAGATTTAAGATGGAAAAATTTGAAGTTTTGGAAGCAAGTAATGGTGAGGAAGGTCTGGAAATTGCTTTGGAAAAACATCCTGATTTTGTTTTATCAGATATAAGGATGCCAAAAATGTCAGGTATCGAGATGATTACTAAAATTAGACGAAGTGGTTCTTGGGGTAAAGAAGTGCCTATGCTTATGTTGACATCTGTCGTGGAGGCTGAAAGTATCGCTCAGATTGTAGAACAAGGTGTACATGACTATATTATTAAAGGAGCTATGGATATGGATGATGTTGTTGTAAAAGTAAAAGAAAAATTGAAAACAAGTTAGTGTTTTTTTATATAAATTAAGGCCTAATAGTTTAGGTCTTTTTTACTTGATTTTTTTGTTTATTTTTGCTATACTATTAGCAGATTTTAGGCGTCGTTTTTAAGATGTATTTTATTACGACGTTTTTTATAATATTGGATATATGTTTAAAAAAATATTTTTATTTTTAGCTGTAGTATTTTATTCTCTTTTTCCTTTTATTACTTCTGCCCAAAATGTAGCAGGTGTTGTGGTTGAAGAAAATTATTCAGCTGTTATTTTTTCTGAAGACTATGTACAAGTTGGCAAAAAAATAATTTTTGATTCTAGTAAATCAATTTTGCCAAATACTGTTAAAAATGCTGTTTATTATTGGAGATTTGGTGATGGATCATATGAGTATGCTGATGAAGTAGTACATGATTATAAAAAGGTTGGTAATTACAAAGTTAATTTGGATATTTCTTATGTAAATGAAAAAGGACAGAAAGAAATTTTTTCTAGTGAAAAATCTGTTTTTGTTTATGATACTAGAGCTCTCATGATTGTGGATGAAAAGAGTCAGTCTGAGATAGACATGATGAAAGATCAGGCTAGAAATGAAGGGGTGGCATTGGAAGTTTTGTCACCTGCAGAAGATATGGGTTTTTTTTCAGAAGATATTTTGATAAAGCTTATTAGTGAACACAATCAGTATGTAAAAAATTCTGATTTGATTTTATTTTATACTAAATCACTTCGTGGGTTACAAGCTTTTACTCAATATTTTCAATCTTTAAATGATGTTGATAAAGAATTGATAAAGAATAAAATGTTTATTACCTTTACCGAAGGAAATATTGATGTAGTTACTCATGGTGTTTATCAAAATTATCAAATCATAAAACCGGAGTATATTTTACTTACTAGATCTGAAGCTCTGAGTGTTATTTTGAATGCTAAAGATATTAATGAAATAGAGACTTCACTTTTTGGTCGTGGTATAGAGCTTAAAAAAATTGATGATGAAAGTGGTAAAAGTAAATTTTTTATATTGTCTACTTTAGTTAATTATTTTATAGAGAAGGGTGTGCCTGCTGATAGCGTTTATCTTATTTTGATTATTTCTTTTTTGGCTTTTTTTATTATCTTTTTTAGAAATGTCGTGGGTATTAATACTTTTGGAGTATTTACACCTATTATTGTTACTATAGCTTTTTATACTTTAGGTCTTTATTTGGGATTACTTACTTTCTTTTTTGCTGTTATTGTAAGTCAAATTATGAAGTATGCTTTTGAAAAAATAGAACTTTTGTATTTGTCTAAGGTAGCTTTGAATTTGTCTTTCATTTCTATTTCTTTTTTGTTTTTGATTGCTATAATTTTGAAATTTAATTTGGCATTTTCTTTGACTGGAGCTATATTTCCAATGTTAGTGATGACTACACTTTCAGAAAAATTTATGGAAGCAAAATCTGAAATAGGACTTAAGACTGCTTTGTTTGGAGTATTTGAGACTTTGTTTGTGGTTTTGTTATCTTACTATTTTATACTTTGGTCAAGTTTCAACAATTTGCTAATATCTTGGCCAGAAATTATTATTATCCCTATTCTTGCTATTTTAATACTTGGTAAATTTACTGGTTTACGTATTAGTGAGTATATTAGATTTAGAAGTTTATTTGTAAATCATACAGGAGAAGAAGAATAAATTTATGAAATTTTTTGAAAGAGCAAATGCTATTTTGGGAATGAATGCTCGTAATTTACTTTATATCGGGCGTTATAATACCAAACAAAGTAAAAAATTTGCTGATGATAAAATTTATACAAAAAGTTTTTTGATGACTCGTGGAGTAGGCGTGGCAAAAATTTATAATACAATAAAAAGACACAAAGAACTTTCAGATATTAATCCTAAAAGTTTACCTTCTAGTTTTGTCATAAAACCTAATCATGGTTTTGGTGGTGAAGGAATTATTGTGATTAGTGAACACAAAGGATTGAAATTCAAAGATGTTATTGGTAATCAGTATAATTGGCGTGATTTGTATTTGCACATGGTTTCTATTTTAGATGGTAAGTATTCAATATCAGGTTTATCTGATCAAGTAATTATAGAGGAGATGCTAAGACCACATAAAGATTTGTTACCTTTTTCTGAAGTTGGTTTGCCTGATATTAGAGTTATAGTTTTCAATTATGTACCTATAATGGCTATGTTGCGTCTACCTACGTTTGAGTCTCATGGTAAAGCAAATTTGCATTTAGGTGGTGTTGGAGTAGGTATAGATATTGCTACAGGTAAAGCTAATTTTGCAGTACATCATAATAAATTTATCAAAAAACTACCAAATGGAGAAAAAATAAGAAATATTCAGTTACCTTTGTGGGATGAAATTTTGACTATGGCTTCAAAAGCTCAAAAAGCTAGTCAGGTAAAATTTTTGGCTGTAGATTTGGTACTTAGTAAAACTGGTGTAAATATTCTTGAACTAAATGCTAGGGCAGGTTTGGGCATTCAAATTGCTAATCAGATACCCTTACAGCATAGATTAAGGAAGGTTGAAGATCTGAAAGTTTCTAGTTCTGAAAAAGGTGTAGAAATAAGTAAAGCACTTTTTAGTGCTGTAACAAAAAAACCAGAAAAGAAGAGTAAAAATAGATTAGAAAAAAAAGTTATTGGTATTTTCGAAGAAATAGATATTTTAAATACTCCAAATACTTCTGTTTTGACAAAAATAGATCCCCATGGTAATGAAGTATTATATGATGAAACATTACCAGGTATTGATAAACTCAAACGATATTCAGATATTTTGATTAGAGGTGAAAGAATACGTTTTCATTTCAAAAAGGCTGACTTGTCTGCTAGTCCATATAAAGTAGTGATTGGTGGTAAAGCTTTAAATAATTTTTTTATTGATCCAAATCAAAAAGATATTGTAAACTCTGATGAAAAAAATTCAGAAAGTATTAGTGAAAAAATTATAAAAAATATAGATAAAAAACTTTATTTTACCGATAAGGAATTAAAAATTTTGTCACATATAAAACCTTTGAACTTTTTGGAAGAAAAAGATAAGTTTTTGGCTACAAAAGATTTTTCACCTAAGTTTATTTACAAAAAACCAGACATGAATTTTACTGGGCTTTTGCGCGATATTAGTGCTTTGCCAAAAAATGTAAATCATCCGTTGTATCCATTGTTTATAAAAAAAATAGATGAGATGATATCAAAGATTCAACTTTTGGATTCTGTTGGTACAGATGAATATAGTGAATCATCTGAAGAATTGTATGGCAATGTAAGTGATGAATTGTTTGAAAAAGCAAAACAATTTATAATTGATAATCCTGTAAAAGAGGATAATAGTAAGGAATTGACTGCCAAAATTATTTTTAAACATTTTGAGTATTTTTTAGAAAAAAATAGATTAAATGATTGGAAAGTAAAATTATCAGAAACAGCACAATCTATCTCAGTAGATCCTTATAAAAAAACAATTTATATAAATAAAAAATCTCAGAGAAGTAAGAACAAACTCAAAGCTCTTTTGATACATGAGATTGGAACTCATATTTATCGTTATGGTAATGGTACTTTACAAGATTATAGAATTTTCAAGAGGGGGACTGCGGGATACTTGGATACAGAAGAAGGTCTAGCTATCTATAATCAAAGAGAATTAAATTTAAATTTAGGTATGAAAGATTTGTGGCCTGCTTATTTGATAGTGGCTATTTATCATGCTAGGACTATGTCTTTTTTGGATTTGTTTCATTATTTGAAAAAAGAATACAATCTAAAAGATAGTAAAGCTTGGTCTGCTTGCTATCGTGCTAAGAGAGGTCTGTCTGATACTTCACAATTTGGTGGTTCTACTCGTGATGCTATTTATTTTAGAGGCTATCTAAAAGTGGTAGATTTCTTATCAGAAAATAAAGAACAAAAATTGAAAGATTTATATAGTGGAAAGATATGTATTGAAGATATTAAATATTTGGAATATTTACCAAAACCAAAGATAAAATATTTTGGTTTTGAAGATTTTGATTTTTAGTTTGAAAAAAAATTATTCACTTTGTTCATAATTTGTTTTTATGATATAATTATCTCTAATTAAGAGATAATTTTTTTATGTCTACAAAAAATAATTTTGAGAAAGCTTATATCGTCACTGTGGATATGGGATATGGTCACCAAAGAGCTGTTTATCCTCTTCATGAAATAGCACAAGTTGTTCCTGGTATTACAATGGACTCTTATGGTATTATCAATGCCAATAAATATGCTGGTATTACCAAGTCTGATCAATTCAAATGGGAAGGTGGTCGTAAAATTTATGAAAAAATTTCTCGTTTGAAACATTTGCCACTTATTGGCAATTATATTTTTGGGGCAATGGATTATGTACAGAGAATTGAACCTTTTTATCCCTATCGTGATTTGTCCAAGCCTACCTTACAAGTTAAACAAATTTTTAAAATGATAAAAAAGGGTTGGGGAAAAGATTTGATAGATAAACTAAATAGATTAGAACATTTACCATATATTACTTCTTTTTTTACGACGGCTTTTTTCGCTGAAGAACATGATTATAAGGGAGATATTTATTGTATTTGTACAGACACAGACATCAGTAGAGCTTGGGCGCCACTAGAACCGAAGAGAAGTCGTATCAATTATTTGGTACCAAATAGAAGAGTAAAAGAACGTCTTATGTCTTATGGTATAAGAGAACACAAAATTTCTATTACAGGCTTCCCTTTACCGAAAGAAAATATTGGAGATAAAGATTTGGATATTTTGAAAAAAAATTTAGCAAATCGTATCATCAATCTAGATCCAGAAGGAAGGTACAGATCTAAATACAAATATACAATTGACAAATTTTTTGGAACAAAAGTTTGTAGCAAAAATGCCAAGTCTGATCATCCTCTTACTATTACTTTTGCTGTGGGTGGTGCTGGTGCTCAACGTGAACTGGGAGCTGAAATTGCTAGTTCTTTGAGGGATAAAATTATCAAAGGAGAAATAAGATTGAATCTTGTGGCTGGTATAAAAAATGATGTTTTTCGTTATTACCAAGCTATTTTGCAAGATTTGAATTTGAGTACTCATATAAACAAAAATATTTTTCTTATCTATTCAGGAGAATCCAAGTTTGATTATTTCAAACAATTCAATGAAATCTTGCAGACGACAGATATTTTGTGGACCAAACCAAGTGAACTTTCTTTTTATGCTGGTCTAGGTATGCCAATTATTATCGCTCCAACGATTGGTTCACAAGAAGAATTCAATAAAAAATGGCTGATTTCAGTAGGGGCTGGTGTTCTCCAAGAAGATCAAAGATATACCAATGAATGGCTTGAAGATTGGCTTGCTTCTGGTTGGTTGGCGCAGGCTGCTATGAATGGTTTCCTCAATGCGCCTCGCCATGGTGCTCATCATGTAGAAGAAATTGTTTTGAAAGGTGAAAAGAGTGAAATAGAGGATATGCACCTATTCTAAAATTCCTAAATTATTTTCTTATGTCTTGGTTTTTAATAGCTCTCATTGGTTACATTAGTTTTGCTATTGTCTTTATTTTGGACAAAGTGATTGTCAGTGACAAGTTGGGCAAGCCGATTGTTTATACTTTTTATTCTACTATTTACATGTTTGGAGCTTTGTTTGCTTTACCTTTTGTAGGTTGGGGGCTTTTTCAAGGTATAGATTGGCTTTTTGCTATTATTTCTGGTCTGACTTTTGGTTTTGGTCTCTGGACTTTGTTTTTGGCTTTAGAAAAAGACGAGACCAGTCATATTTCACCATTCAATGGCGCTTTTGTGACGATTTTTGTTTATTTTTTTTCCAGCTTTTTTTTGGGAGAAAGTCTGACACAATTTAGTCAGGCGGGAGTAATAATTTTGATTTTCGCTGCTCTACTTTTGTCTTTACAAAAAACCAAAAAAAGAAGTAGCTTTAGTATCGGCTTTTTGTGGGCTATTGTTTCTGGTTTACTTTTTGCGATGTCGCATGTACTTGCTAAGTATCTTTATGATTTTTATCCTTTTTGGTCAACACTTGTTTGGACCAAAGCTTTTGTTGGATTGGTTGGAGTTTTGACACTACTTTCACCGACAGTTTACAAAAGTTTTAAGAAAAGTAAAACAAAAATTAGAGAAAAAAGTAACACCGGTTTTCTAATTGTAATAGACAAAATATTGGCAGTGATTGGTGTGGTCTGTATTCAATATGCGATTGCTCTTGGTAGTGTGACTGTAGTCAATGCTATGATTGGTGTGCAATATGTGCTTATGTTTATTCTAATTTTATTTTTTACCAAATTTGCTCCTCAAAAGTTCAATGAATATTTTACCAAAAAAGAATTAGCTGTCGAGTTTATCGCTATTTGTTTAGTAGTTTTGGGTACAGCGTTTTTTGTATTTTGAGACACGGGACACATATCACGAGACACGTAACACGTATCACGAGACACGTATCATATGTAACCTAATTTTAAAAAACACAACACCTAAAACCTAAAAATTTATGAAATTTCTAAAATTGTTATCTATGTTTATTCTTTTAGCAATTATCATTGTTTACGCTTTTTTGTGGTTGTCTAGTTTCAAAAAATATCCAGTAGATTATGGTATTTCTTTTAGTATTGGACATTCTATTCATCTTGGTTTGGATTGGAAAAAAGTTTATAATGATATTTTGACAGATTTGAAACCAAAATATTTACGCTTGTCT
>Ga0156636_150_pt1 | contig 19474 bp, 20 predicted proteins | sample RifOxyC3_FD_110710 | JGI IMG/M metagenome (GOLD analysis project Ga0156636, IMG submission 110710) | Candidatus Magasanikbacteria bacterium RIFOXYC12_FULL_33_11 | reverse complement strand
CCGTAAGTTGGGACATTGCAAACAGGGATTTTTCTTTTTTTGGCTTCTTTCAAATCTATATGATCATAGCCGGTAGAAAAAGTAGCAATCATTTTTAATTTTGGTAGTTTGTCAAAAATTTTTTTATCAGCTTTATTATTCACAAATAATCCTAGTATTTCTGTCTTGTGATCTAGGGTTTCTATTTTAAAAGCTTCTTCGTAAATTTTTACAGAATGTCCATTCATTTTTTCTTTTAGATAATCTTTTAAATCTGGGACGATACTATAGAAAGAACAATAGGATTTCTTTTGAGTCATATTTTTGAAATTATATTTAAGTATCTGTATTATAGCACAAGGGAATTATAATATGAAGCGTATGGGATTAACAAATTAGACAAATTATTAATTATTAATTAGTATTTTTTTACAAACAAAAACAGTCACTTACTCGGTGACTGTTTTATTTAAAATACTATTCAATTTATTCTACTTTAACTCCCATTTGTCTAGCAGTACCAGCGATAATTTTCATCGCAGCTTCGATGTCATTGGCATTTAAGTCTTCCATCTTTTTTTCAGCTATTTCTTTTAGTTGAGCTTTGGTAATTGTGCCAGCTTTGTCTTTGAGAGGATTACCAGCACCTTTACTGATGCCAGCAGCTTTCATGATAAGAGTACTTGCTGGAGCTACTTTGGTAATGAAGTCAAAAGTTCTGTCTTCATAAACATTGATAACAACTGGGACTACTTCGCCTTTTTTGTCAGCAGTAGCGTTGTTGAATTGAGTACAAAAATCTTGGATGTTTAGACCATGTTGACCAAGAGCTGGACCGATTGGAGGTGCTGGATTAGCAGCGCCACCCATAACTTGTAATTTGATTTGTGTTTTTAATGCTTTAGCCATATTTTTATTTTATATTTCCTAAGTGAGAAGCCTCCCAATGTAAAAGAGCACTTTAGGTATAACATTGTTACATTGTTTAATTGTTACATTGTTTTTGCAATGCAACAATTTGACAATACAGCAATTTAAATTTTCTTTACTTGTAAAGCATCGAGTTCAACAGGAGTCTCACGACCAAACATATTGACTAATACTTTTATCTTACCACGATTTTCATCTACTTCACTTACTTTTCCTTCAAAATTTTTGAAAGGACCATCTGAGATTCTAACTGGGGTATTTACTTCTACATCAATTTTGTGAGTAGGATCTTCTACTGTCATGCGTTTGTTTAGGGATATCATTTCAGTCGCATCGATTGGAGTAGGAGTATTGCCTGTACCAATAAAACCTGTGACATTTGGTGTGTTGCGTACAACATACCAAGAGTCATCTGTCACCATCATTTCAACAAGGACATAACCTGGAAAGATTTTTTCTTCGACTACTGTACGTTTACTATTTTTTATTTTAATTTTCTTTTCTTTTGGAATTAGTACTTGGAAAATTTTGTCTGACATCTCAAAAGATTCGATACGTTGTTCAAGATTGTGTTTGACATTTTCTTCGTAGCCACTGTAAGTGTGAATCACATACCAGCGACGTCCTAAATTTTCTTGTTGTTTGGACATAGTGGTTGTCTATTATTTTTTTATAATAAGTTCTAATACCCAGTTGAAAAAGTAGTCTAGTACACCAAAGTAAATGGCTACTCCAAGACTCATGACGATAACCACAATAGTATAAATGGTTACTTGTTTTTTTGTTGGCCAAGTGACTTTTTTTAGTTCTAGAATAGAGTCTTTTAGGTATTGACCAATTTTGGAAAATAGTTTCATATCTTTTTATTTTATTAAAAAACGGCCTTTTGACCGATTTATGAGCTAAGTATAGTATATTTTAGGTATTTTGTCAAGGTCTTTTTAGTTGGATTGGTGGATAAAATAAAACCTAATTTTAGCCAAATATTTATATTTCTTTTTTTAAAAATTTCAAAAAATGTTTTTGGCTATTGACAAAAGGCTAATAAAATGATAAAAAAAGTAGTCATGTTGGAGTGAGTGTGGATTAACCCTGTGAGTCCTGCGTCGGACATCACAGGGAGTTCTTGCCGTCAGTCCTTAAATGACAAGCAAAAGTAGGAAGGTGCTTCATGACAACCGACGAGTACAAAAATTTGGCCGGTAAGGCCATCATAGTGCTGATGACATGGCTGAGGCTCTTTGGCCTCAAGCCGGCTAGTGTCAGTAAGCTCTATGATGAGCTTGAAGAGACTGGTTCTTTCGGCAAGCCCGGTGATAGTCGGGAAAATGTCCGGAAGGTGATGTCCGGTTACGTCCGTATTCTCAAGAAAAACGGACATGGCTTCAACTGTGACAAAAATGGAAAAAAGGTCGAGGATCAGAACACTCACCTCGTCATGCTCGATCCTGCTCATCCGCAGGTTGCAGCCTGGGTCAAGGAGTTGGATATCAATGTCCCAGAAGAAGCCGTCGTGCATAGCGTGACCTCTCGTCTGGAGTTTGGACGAGGTGGGGGCATGATGGCCTCGCCGGACAATCTCCTCTGGCAGTGGTTCAGAAAGGACGAGGCTAACATCGCGGCACTTGGGAAGGGATTCCTGAAGTGTCACGAAGAAGTCAAGGCGTTGGCCAAGCGACAGCCTGGTTTGTCAATCCAGACCCTGCTTGAGGGGAACTTCTTGGCGAACAACATTCCTGGATTGCCAAAGGGCCTCCTTGAGATTTTGTCGCAGCCTGGGAACAAGATGCTTTCACCAGCATTGAATTCCCTTGACAACGACAAGTACGACTACATCCATCGAGTTGGTGGATCGGGGAGCTCTTCTAGGATCCGTTTTGACATTACCGACAAGATGAAGAATCTTGTCGACGAGTACGAAGTTGTTGTGTTGCCTTCTCAAGAGGAGACTGTTGATTTGTCGCACGAAGAGGAGGAACTCGTGCTGTCGGATCACCGTCTTCTTCTCGAGAGGATCTCAGCTTTGAGGGAGGGGGTGCGAGAGAAAGCAGAAGCTAACGTGCTGATCTGCCATCAGATCCAGCAGTTGGAGGCCGAGCACGAGCTGATCATCAAGCAGATCGGTGGTCTGCAGGCCGAGCTCGAACCGCTCTTGGCTGAGCTCAAGCGTTTGGAGGAGACCTTCGGGCGCAAGCTCAAGGAATTTCTCTCCACGCTCTCTGAGCCGGAGAAGATGCTCTTCCATAACATGTACGTCAAAAAGGAGTAAAAGGGGGAGCGCTGTCTTGTCATACAAGACAGCGCCACTAATTATAACAAAAATAAAATTTTGTTATAATTAGTGGGAAAATAACAACAAAGGAAATTAAAGTTTTTTTTGTTGTAATCATCACTGCTTAGGCGTTGGTGGTTCACATGTTCTTTCTAATTTATTTTTTGAGGTCACAATAGCACACCTGTGGGGAGATTGAGAATGGCGTATAGCTCATATTTGACACCGTCTCAGTACGAGACGGTCCGTAAGGTTTTCACTGATATCTATGATGCTCTGTCCAGGACAGAGAGAGGGAAACTCTGTCGTAAGATTGGGTTGCCCTCCAAGAACGCTTGGCATGTAAGGCAGGGGATTCATACCTTGCCTGTGACATGTCTCAAGGCTATGTACCTGCACACTGGTTACGATTTTTTCAGGTTGACACCTGAGCAGAAGCAATCCTATCACCAGCACAAGCGCATTTCGCGCAACATGCCCAGTGACGAAGGTTGGCCTGACATCAGTCCTCGGGACTTGCAGAGGGCTATTGATAGCCTTGACGAAGTCAAAAAGTCTGAAAGGGATCTGGAGCTGGTTGCTAAGCTGGAGACTGTTCTTTCTGAGCTTGCTCATGAACTGGAGTATCTTAGCGAGTTGGGGAACAATAACCCTGCTCGTATAGAAGCTCAGGCGCGCTTGTTGCAGCCGGCGATGTTCTTGTTCAATCAGGCTACTATGCTTGGTCTGGAATATCCGGAGGCTTTTAAGGACCTGAGGCAACAACTGGAGTTTGCCTCTACCATTTTCGAAGGAAAAGAGAGACGTAAGTAGATGAGATCAGTCAAGTTTAATGTCAGGAAGGGTCTGTTTGCCAGACTTTCTACGCACACGTATCGCTCTGTCGCGGAGGCTATGGCGGAGCTCATCATCAATGGTATGGATTCGGCTCATCTGGCCGGACGCCTGCCCAAGATCATCATCACGGTCTTCGAAAAGGGTCAGCATCCTCTGTCCCCTAACGGCAAGGCTCTGTCGGTGATCGACAATGGTCTTGGTTTCACTGACAATGTGATCGAGAGGTACTGCGACGTCGGTGAGTCAGCCTGGGAGGGATCTTCTGGGGTGGTTCAGGGGCAGTTTGGTATCGGTAAGATCGCTGCTATGAGTCTCGGTGCTGGTGAGGTCAGCCCTTACTATATCGTGACACGTACGTCCAAGAGTGGTCGTCCGGAGATGGTATTCATCACGGCTGATACGATTGAGCGAGAGTCTGGTTGGAAGTCTTTGCCCAACAAGAGTGGCTTTGACTACTTGCCCAGCAGCGAAAGCTTTGCTGAAATTCTCATTCCGGATTATCAGGACAACATCAGCCTGGATGAATTGAGAAGGCAACTGACCTATTGTCTGCCTACTTTCCCTTGGAAAGTGACTGTCAATGGTCAGGAGGTGTCTCACCGACAGTTCGATGTACAGACGAGCTTCACTTCGCCGGTTTTGCCGGAGTTGGGTGGAGTCATCGAGATCGAGTTGGGAATTCCCAAAGTCTCGGACTCGCGTGACTGCGTTATGCTCGAAGATAGTGAGAGGAAGAGGCTTGTTTGTTCTTTGGGTGATGTGGCTAGATTAGGTGAAATTCATGGAGCAATCCTGAATCCTCGTCTGGTTGGTACCATCAAGGCTCCAGGTCTCTCTGCCTTCAGCACAACTGATCGGGCTGGTTTGCGAGCTGCTTTTTGGCGGAGTCATAAGGGCAAGGTGGTCAAGGATGCCATTTTGCTTTGGGCTAATCAGCTGGCTGAAGATTTGGTTGGGAAAAGCGAGGCTTCTGGCAAAGACGTCATGGGTTTTGTGAATGAGACCCTGGATTTGTTCAGGCAGGCCTTTGGTTCTCCCAAACAGGTTTTGGTTGAAACCCCGTCAAACAAGGATGATGCCAAGACCAAAAATGGAGGGAGTGGAAGCAGAGTCAAGAGAGAAACTCCTGAAGGTATAAACAAGGGGGGTAGTCCTCAACATCAGAATAATGTTCCTCGTGTGAGGATCAAGGATCAAGACTACTTCATCTACAGCTACCCTTTGAGCAGTGATCTGCCGGCTCAGGCCAGAGACATGTCCGGCGCCAAGGCCATCATCATCAATACCCAGCACTTGTCGGTCAAGCGTCTGATGCAAGAGCGTTTGGCGGTGGGTACCAAGAGGGAGCATGTGGTGAGGTGGTTGGTCGAAGCACATGTGCTCTTGCAGATGAACAGGTCGTCGGCGGAGACTCTTGTGGCTTGGGTCTACCGTATCCTCGACGAGGTGCTGTACAATAAGAAAAGTTAGAACAACAAAAAAAGAGGATCATCAAAAATGATCCTCTTCATATTTTTTTAGTTAAGTTTGTCTGTTGGCCCACTCGTGAATGTTGTTTAGTTGTTCGACAGAGATTGTATTTTCTTCTAGTAATTTGGCTGTGATATATTGAGATAGAGTTTCACCTTTTGGCGTCAAGGTAAAGGCTTTGCCCCATCTACTACCTATATTTTTACGGTATAATAAATCTTCTTTGAGTAATGTGTCACAAAGTATTTCAAATTGCAATAAGGATCTACTAGTTCGACTTGATTCTTTACCAAGCGTTTCTACTATTTTTACCCCTTTTAAGCTTAGAGACAATCCTATTGTTTTGGCTAGACGTGGGGCAAAATCATCTTTACCTCGTCTCATTGCAGATAGGATAACCAAAGCTAAATCGATGTAATGTTGGAAATCATTTTCTTTAATCCTTTCAATTAGATCTTGATAATATTTTTTTTTGTTTTCTTCCATGTCAAATGGCATTAGAGATCTTAGTTTCTCTCCATCTTTATCTTTCAATTCTGACAATAGTTTTTTGATTCTCTTATAGAGTATTCTGTCTTCTTCTGAAAACTGTAGGGCATAGTCAAGTCTATCAATTTTTTCTTTTGTTTCTACAGAAAAAAGATCTAAAGCTTTTTCACTTTCTTCTTCTCTTTTAATTTCTATTTTTTCTGCTGTTTTTATATCAGGTTTTTTTGTTTCAAGCATTGACAAAAGTGCGGTCAGATTTTCTGGTAGTTCTTCAGTAACTGGTATTTTTTCCAAGTCTATTTCAGATCCATTATCAACTAATGTAAATGTTTGTTCTATTTCTTCAATAGCTGAAAGTCTTTCTCCATAGCGTGTTTTATTTTTTTCCAAACGACTAATTTCGAATTCTATTTTAGACCTTTGATCTTCAATTTGTTTTATAAATAAAGCAACGGCTTTGTGCTCTTCTTTTTCTTCATGCTCACCTGACAGTAGACGATGTTCGCGTTTTTTTCTATCAAGATCATCTTTTCTATGTTCTATCCATTGTGAAAGTTCAAAAGATTTATTTATTAAAATTTGTATACTATTTTCTATTCTGGCTATTTCATCTAGTAGTTTATCTTTTTCTGCGCTGTAGTCTACTTGTTTGGCTTCTGTATTTTTTTTTGTTTTAGCTTCTTCTAAATTCTTTTCCAATTCGGCAATTGTTTTTTCTAAAAGATTTATTTTTTTTAGTAAAGTTTCTTTGTTCCTTACCAACTCTCTGATCATGTCGTCATCAGTTTCAAAACTTTCCAATTTATCAGCAGCTCGATCAAGCATATCTTCATAGGCTTTTATCAGAGCCTCTTTTTGGCTTATTTTTATTTGTAAATCTTTCTCTATAGAATCTTTTTCTTTTTCTAATCTTTGATTTTTGTCTCTAAGAGCTGAAATGTGGTCCTGAGCCCTGTTGATTGCTTCTTCTAACTCTGCAGACATTTCCAATGATTCTTCTACTTCAGCTTCGGCTTCTTCCAAGTCTAAAGTAAGACCATCATTTTCTTTTATTTTTTTTTCGATGTCGGAGATAATCGCTATTAGCATATCTGCCGCCATATTTTTTAAATTTTCTCTTTTTGTTGCAAAAATAGCGTGGACAATTGTTTTGAGAATTAAAATATTGTCACTAAATTCAATTAGTTCATCTATGACTTCATTATCACTTAGTTTGGAAAGGCGATTAGTTATGTCATCTTCTTTATTATCTTTAGTTTTTTTTGTTGGTTTTTGTACTTGTTCTTGTGTTATTTTTTTTTCATCTAACTCTGGAGTTTCTTCTTGTTCTTTTTGGCTTTGTTGGAGTGATTCTTTTTCAAGTAGAACATCCAATGTTCTTTTTATTTCTGCAAGACTTGAATTACGTAGTTCTTGTAACCATTCTAAAAAATTATCCCAACGCTCTACTGCTTGTGCACCTACAATACCAGCATTATGGTAGGCTTTGAAAAATCTATCTTTTTTTTGTTCGCAAGCTTCATCAATTAGGTCACACATTTTTTTCACTTGTTTTTTATCTGACCAGTCGATATCTGCGTAATTACGGGAAATAGCATTTATGATTGCTTTTTTTACAGATTCCATATCATTTATAGAGTCTTTGTGTAATCTTTCGTTGCGAAATTTTCCATTTTTTATATCAAAAAATTGGTGAAAATCTCTTACACCTTTTTTTATGTTTGATTCTATTATATTTGTTATTGCAGTTTGTATTTCTGACATAAAGTTTTGTATTTATTTCTTTATTTTATCATAATTTATTTTTTTTGTACATAAAAAGTAACATAAGGTACTATTTATAACTTTTACATAAATTTAAGATATGTAGTTTAAAAAAACACCAAAATTATGGTGTTTTTTTGTTTATATTTTTTGATAAATTAAATATCCAAATTTTGTACACTTTTAGCATGAGTTTGGATAAATTTCTTACGAGGAGCTACTTCACTTCCCATCAAAATATCAAAAGTTTCATTGGCAATTTCGGCATCTTCGATATGAACTTTTTTGAGAACACGATTACTTGGATCCATAGTGGTTTCCCAAAGTTGTTCTGGATTCATTTCTCCCAAACCTTTGTAGCGTTGGATATTTAGTTTCTTTTGATTGGTTGTTTTGGTTTTTTCTTCTGTTTCTATAAGAGCACCTTCACTATCTGTTTCTTCTTCCACTACTTGTAAATCTGCATCGGTAACACCATATTTTTCTTTGTATTTATCAAGAGCTTCGGCATTGTAAATCCAAGTTACTTCCTTGCCTTTTTTGATACTATAAAGTGGAGGTTGGGCAATATAGATATTTCCTCGGGTAATAAGATCTGGGAAATAACGATAAAATAAGGTAAGCAACAATGTACGGATATGAGAACCATCGACATCAGCATCGGTCATGATAATGATTTTGTGATAACGAAGTTTTTCAATATCAAACATTTCTCCAACATTGGTACCCAGAGCAATGATAAGAGATTTGAGTTCGTTGTTGGCAAGAATTTTGTCTAGTCTAGCACGTTCTACGTTTAAAACTTTACCACGCAAAGGTAAAATGGCCTGGGTATGTCTATCACGTCCTTGTTTGGCACTACCTCCAGCTGAGTCACCCTCTACAATATAAAGTTCACTTAGTTCAGCTTTACGACTTGAACAGTCGGCTAATTTACCAGGTAGAGTGAAACCTTCTAGAGCACTTTTACGTAGGACTGTATCACGAGCCATTTTGGCTGCTTGACGAGCTTTGGCAGCTATCAAACATTGTCCGATGATGCCTTCGGCATCTTTTGGATTTTCTTCTAAAAAGATTGTGAATTGTTCACCAAAAATACTTTCGACAACGGGCTTTACTTCTGTGTTACCAAGCTTGGCTTTGGTTTGTCCTTCGAATTGTGGATTTGGAATTTTGACAGAAATAATAGCTGTGAGACCTTCACGAACATCGTCACCAGTAAGATTTACATCTTTTTCTTTGAGGATACCTTTGGCACGAGCATAATTATTTAAGGTTCTTGTCAAGGCTGTTTTGAAACCAGCTACATGGAAACCACCTTCTGGATTATTGATATTATTTGCAAAGGCATATAGTGATTCAGTGAATTCATCTGTATATTGTAAGGCAATTTCAACACTAATATCGCCTTCAGCTTTTTCGGTATAGAAAACATTTTTATTTTTTGGTTCACGGTTTTTGTTGATATGCTTTATATAACTAGCAATACCACCTTCAAAATGAAATTTATATTGATTTCCAACGTAAGGAACCGCTGTTTTATCCTTTGCTTTTTCTTCAATTGTTCTTTCGTCACTAATAAGAAGAGTAATTCCCTTTGTAAGGTAAGCCTGTTGGCGTAAATGATCTATGATATATTTCCATTCATATTCAGTAGTTTCAAAAATAGTAGGATCAGCTTGGAAAGCAATAGTTGTACCAGTTTTTTTGGTGGTACCAATTGCTCTTACTTTATTTTGTGGTTCACCTATCTTGTAATCTTGTTCCCAAATTTTACCATCACGATAAACAGTAGCTTTCAAATGAGTTGACAAAGCATTGACTACAGAGACACCTACACCATGCAAACCGCCGGAGACTTTGTAGCCTCCACCTTCTTCACCAAATTTACCACCAGCATGGAGTGTTGATAATACTATTTGTAAAGCACTGACTTTTTTGATTGGATGTGTGTCGACAGGGATACCACGACCATTGTCAGTTACCTCAACCCAAGAGTTTGGTAACAATTTGATAGTAATAGTATCACAGTATCCAGCCATGGCTTCATCAATTGAGTTGTCTACAACTTCCCAAATAAGATGGTGAAGACCTTGGGCGCCGGTAGATCCGATGTACATACCGGGTCTTTTACGAACAGCTTGTAAACCTTCTAAAACTTGAATATTTTTAGCACTATAGGAAGATGTTTGAGTACTTTTTACCATAAAAACACGGATTTTTATCCGCCTTGGGCGGAACAATAATTTATGAATGATTAGACAGATTATGTTTGTATATTTTAACAATAGTTAATTACGGAGTAAATTGTAGCATATTTGGTGCTACGAGTAAAGAGGAAAAAGCTTGAATTAAAATGAGTTACACATAAATTATGAATTATAATTTTTTTTGATATTTGAGCTTTTGGGTTTGTAATTAGTTATTCAATTATCAAATAGTTAAACTAAAATATAAAATGTGGTATAATGTTTGTGTATTAATGAATATTAAAATGTCTGTTATGAAAAAAGAAAAATATGAAGGCTATATCGATACTTCTGGTGATTTTTCTAATGCAAATTTAAAAAGGGCTGAATTTTTTTTGAAGCATAAAATTTTATTTCGTAATATCATAACTGGGATATTGATTGCTTGGTGTATTTTTTCTATTCTTTTTTCTTTATTTTTTATTGGTAAATATTTTATTTTTGATTATGAAAGAGATCGATTAAATTCTTTACAAATGGTGAATGTTGGTGTTTCCAAAACTGTGATTCAAAGAAATCAACCACAACAAATTGATGTTGGTCAAGGTAATGTTTTTCAAAGTAGTAAAGATAAATATGATTTTGGTGTAGAAATATCCAATCCAAATGAAGCTTGGATTGCTAGCGTAAATTACCATGTGGTATATAGTGGAGGACAAACTGAAAATAAGAATGAAATCTTTTTGCCAGGTGAAAAAAGATATTTAGTAGAATTTGGTATTTCTTCATCTGGAGAAAATAGGCCAACAGGTTTGGAATTAAAAATAGACAATGTATCTTGGAATAGAGTAGATGCTCATGATTTTCCAAATCCTATTGATTATATCTCACAAAGAAAAAATTTTTCTTTGGAAAATATTAATTTTGAAGCTTTTGGTGGAAATGATACATTTATTGGAAAATTGTTAAGCTTTGATTTGACAAACAATACTTTATTTGGCTACAAAGAGGCAAGATTTATAATTGTTTTGCGTAACTATGGTAATGTTGTCGGCTTTATGCCATTATATATAAGTGACTTTAGTGCACTAGCTACACAAAATATTAGATTTTCTCTTTTTAATAATAATCTTAGTGTAGATGAAGTCGAAGTACAGCCTGTCCTAAATGTCTTTGATGATAATATATACATGTCACTTTAGTTTTTATTATGTTACGTTTTCTAAAAGTAAGTTGGAGAAATTTTGACTGGATTTTGTTTTTCTCTGCTTTCATTTTGTCTTTAGTCGGTTTGTCTACTATTTATAGTGTAGATCTTTCTCGAGGAGATGTTTTGAATTTTACTAGTCGTCAGGTGATAGCATTGGTTTTGGCTATCCTTGTTTTTTTTATTAGTTCTTTTTTGCATGTTTCTTTTTATGAATCGGCGGCACGTCCTGTATATTTTTTAGCAATCGTTTTGTTGATAGCTGTTTTATTTTTAGGTGCCACTATTAGAGGTACCACTGGTTGGTTTCGTTTTTTTGGCTTTTCTTTTCAGCCTGCCGAATTTGCTAAGGTAGCTCTCGTGATTTTGTTAGCCTGGCGTATCGAAAGGCAGGCAAGAAGATTTGATAAATGGCAGTTTGTTTTAGTAATGTTTACTTTGACTTTGGTTTTGGTGGGATTTATTCTGTTACAACCTGATTTAGGTTCGGCTTCTATTCTTTTGTCTGTTTGTTTTGGTTTATTAGTATTGGTAGGAACTAAGAAAAAATATATTTTTGGAATTATTGGATTGGCTACATTGGCTGTAGTTATTGGTTGGTTTTTTGTTTTTCAAGATTATCAAAAAGATCGTATAATGACTTTTATAGATCCTACTTTAGATCCTCTTGGTTCTGGATATAATGTGACACAGTCTATTATTGCTGTAGGATCTGGACAGTTTTTGGGTCGAGGTTTAGGTTTTGGTTCTCAGAGTCAGCTACACTTCTTACCAGAAGCTCAGACTGATTTCATTGTCTCTGTTATAGGAGAGGAACTTGGTTTTGTTGGATTTTTTATTGTTTTGGCTCTTTATTTCATTCTTTTGTGGCGTTTAGTCAATATGGCTTACAACGCTAGGAATGATTTTGCAAGTTTTCTTCCTTTGGGGGTTAGTTTGGTGTTTTTTTCGCATATTGTAGTCAATATTGGTGCTGCTGTGGGGCTTTTGCCGGTAACTGGTGTGACCTTACCTTTTCTTAGTTATGGTGGTTCTTCGCTGATTATCAATTTTTTACTTTTGGGAATAGCAGAGAGTGCTGCACGTTCTTCCTAAATTGTGATATACTATGAAAAGTCCTATAAATTATTATTTACAGGGTAGGACTTGACTAATTTTAGCTTTTTTGTTATATTTCTTTCGCTTTTATATGACTGAAAAATCAGAACTTTCACAAATTATCGAACCATTACGTTCTCAGTTTATGATAATGAAGGAATGTTTGGTATGTAAAAGCAAACTTACTGACAAAAATATAAAAATTGTTTCAGAAGAAAATAGTTCTTACATGTTCCATTTGCAGTGTCACAAATGTGATAATGCCTTGGTTTTACTCGCTTCTATCAATGAGATAGGTGTAGGAATTGTCGGTATGATGAGCGATTTGACTTTTGAAGATGCTAAAAAAATGCATAAAAAAGATGTCATTGACGAAGATTTTTTACTGGATGCTTATCAAACTTTATATAAAATATCATTTAATAAATATTTAAATTTAAAATAGCTGTATATGTCATTTTCAATAAAAGCTCAAAAAAGAACAGAAAAATTAGATGTCGTTCGTGCTCAAGGTATGGTGCCTGGTGTTGTTTATGGACCTGATCGTGAACCAACTTCTGTAAGTGTGAAAGCCACAGAATTACAAAAAATGTATAATGAAGCTGGTGAATCTACTTTGATTGATTTTTCTGTAGATGGTGAGGAAACCGTAAAAGTTCTTATTCAAGATTTACAGTTTCATCCTGTAAAAGGAAATATTGTACATGTGGATTTTCGTCAAATTCAAATGGGTATTGAAATGGAAGCTACTGTTGAGTTGGAATTTGTGGGAGTTGCTCCTGCTGTGAAAGAAATGGGTGGTACACTTTCTACAACTAAAGATTCTTTGGATATTAAATGTTTACCAAAAGATTTGGTAAGTTCTATTCAAATAGATTTGTTTGTTCTTAAAACTTTTGATGACGCAATATACGTCAAAGATTTACAAATGCCAGCAGGTTTGACTTCTACAGAAGATGCTGACATGTTGATCGCCAAAGTACAAGCCCCACTTTCTGAGGAAGAGCTTAATGCTATGGAAGAAGGCGACAGTAAGACTGTTGAAGATATTGAAGTAGAAGAAAAAGGTAAGAAAGAAGAAGATGAAGCTAAAGAAGGTGATAAGAAAGAATAGTCTCGTTATAGATAAAAAAGACTCTCTAGAAATAGGGAGTCTTTTGTTTTATAAGATAGGTCTTTCAAGCTTTTATAGAATGTGTTAAAATAATAAACAGCTTATTTAACTTTAAAATTATGATTTATAAAAAATATAAAGCTGGTACTTTTAATACTAAAATAATTTATGTTTTAGCATTTATTATTTTTATTGCAGGTTTATTGTTGTTGGCAGTTTTTTCTTATAGCTATTTTAGCAAAAAAGCCAATGTAAATAATTTAACAGAGATAGAATTAAAAGGTGATAATACATTGATAGAAAAAAAATGTGAATTTATCAGATTACTTGATGGTGTTTGTGTAGACAGTCAAGAAGAAGTAAATCCAGAGTTAGTGGCAGTCATGATAGAAAATCATGTGGATGCACGTCCTCAATCTGGTTTGGCAAAAGCTTCTGTTGTTTATGAAGCTCCTGTCGAAGCCAATTACTCTCGTTTTATGGCAATCTTCCCAAAAGATGTTGATATTTCAAAAGTTGGTCCTGTACGTAGTGCTAGACCTTATTATTTAGATTGGCTTCGTGAGTATGGAAAGGATATATTGTATATGCACGTGGGTGGTTCTCCTGATGCGTTGTCTATTATTTCCAAGGATATCAGGATTTTTGATTTTAATGAATTTTCTAAAGGGCCTTATTTTTGGCGCAGTACTGACAGATATGCTCCACACAATGTATATACTTCTAGTGAAAATTGGCAAAAGGCTTGGAACAAATTTGGTACAAAAGAAAATACAGATTTCAAATCTTGGAATTTCAGAAATATTGATAATTGTGTAGATACGGGTGAAGAATGTATTACAGAGATTAGTATAGACTTTTTACCACCAAGCTATTCGACTACTTGGAAGTATAATACCAGTACTAGAAAATATGCACGTTATCAGATAGAAGGACGACATCTTGATCAAAATGGTACTGCTATTGAAGCTGATACTATTATCATTCAAAAAGTTCATAGTGAAGTTTTGGATAATGTGGGTCGTTTGAAAATAGACACTATTGGTAGTGGTGAAGCTATAATTTTTCAAAATGGACACAAAGAAGAAGGTGAGTGGAGAAAAGATTCTGTGACGGGTAGGACTGAATGGTTTAATTTTGATGGTCCAGATGGTCAACCAATGGAATTGAAGCCGGGGAAAATTTGGGTGGAGGTTGTGAATGAAAGAGGAGAGGTTGATTGGAAGTAGTCTAAATTAATTACATACAGATTACGGATAATACAGATTTACAGATATGAAATAATAAATTGAGATAAGATAGAGATACAATTGAGATAATTTCAATAATAAAAAAACTGGGTAGGTAAACTCAGTTTTTTGTTACGCGTTATATGATATGTGTTACGTGATTATAACCAGTCTGTCCAATCCCGCCAAATCTTTTTTAACTTCAATATTACTTTCAGGTAAATATTTTTTTATTAAGATTTTTATTTTTTCTGTTTGAGAAGGATCTGTTTCGAAGTAGGTTTTAGGTTTTAGGTTATAGGTATTAGTAATTTGTTTGATTTGTTGTAGTAGTTCTTCATAGAGTGCGAGTCCGTCGTTGTCGGCGACGAGGGCGAGTTTTGGTTCGTGTTGGATTGAAGGTTCTTGTTTGAATTGTTGTTCTGTGATGTAGGGAAGGTTGGCAGTTATAATAAGTTCATTGTTCTTAGTTCTTAGTTCAGAATTTTGGAGTATTGGTTCAAGTAAATTTCCGTACAAAAATTCAATTTCAACATTGTGTTTTTTTGCATTCTTTTTGGCAACGTTTAATGCTTTACTAGATACGTCCACAGCAATTGTTTTTATGTTTTTATGTTTTAATGTTTTAATAATACTAATTGGAATACATCCTGAACCAGTACCAACATCGATTAACAATATGTGTTCAAGTGTTGAAGTGTTTATTTGTTGTAGTGCATTTTCCACCATCAACTCTGTATCTGGTCTGGGCACTAAGACATTTTTGTTGACGAAAAAATCTAGTCCAAAAAATTCTTTGTGTCCGACTAGATAAGCAACAGGAATATTTTTTTGTCTTTGTCTAACAAGATTCTCAAATTTTATTTTTTTCCAAAAACTTATTTCAAATTCAGGATTCGCAAACAAAAAATCACGGGATTTTTTTATCACGTGAGCTAGAAGAATTTCAGCGTCTAATTTGTTGATTTTTTGAGAAGAAGTCGTAAGTAATTTTTGTACAGATTGTTTCATAGAGATTGGTTCTCCCCCCTAGTAGGGGGAGTTACCCTCCCAAGGCGGGTCCACCTAGGGTGGAGAGGGGGTCTATCTTTGAGTAAGACGTTTTATCTTGCTAAAGACCTCCCCTAGCCCCTCCTAATAGGAGGGGAATTTTCTAAGATGTTTTTAACTATCTTGTTCAGCATAGTCAGCTGTCATCATTTTTTCAACAATTTCTTCGATATTACCATCTAAAATTTTTGCAATATTATTCCAACTTTCTTTTATACGATGATCAGTAATTCTGTCTTGAGGATAATTGTAAGTACGTATTTTTTCACTGCGGTCGCCAGTTCCAATTTGGCTTTTGCGCTTGGCAGAAGCTTCGGCTTCACGTTTGAGACGTTCAACTTCATAAAGACGGGCACGAAGTACACCCATCGCTTTTATTCTATTTTGTATTTGTGATTTTTCATCCTGACATTGTACAATAGTACCTGTTGGTAAATGGACTATACGCACAGCACTGTAAGTAGTATTGACACTTTGACCACCGTTTCCACCTGCACAATAAGTATCAATACGAAGATCAGAATCTTTTATCTCAAATTCTTTTTCTTCGACTTCGGGCATAACCACAACACTAGCAGTAGAAGTATGAATACGTCCTGATTTTTCTGTTTCAGGAATTCTTTGTACACGATGTACTCCCATTTCATATTTCATTTCTTTGTAAACATTTTTTCCAGATATAGAAAAAATAACTTCTTTGAAACCACCAATACCGATTTGGTTGGAATCAATCAGAGTTGTTTTCCATCCTTTACTATCAGCATATTTCATATACATACGCATGAGGACGCCAGCAAAGAGTGCTGCTTCATCGCCACCAGCACCAGCACGGATTTCGACAATGACATTTTTCTTATCCATTGGATCTGTTTCTCTTGTCATTTCGGCCAGCTCTTCTTCTAATTTTATTTTTTTGCTTGCTATTTCTTCATTATCTAATTTTGCCATCTCAACAAAATCAGCATCTTCGTTGTCTGTGATTATTTCTTCGTTGCTGCGAAAATTATTTTCCAATTTTTCTAAGTTTTCAATCTTAGCTACAACTGGTTTCAATTCATCATAATCTTGAGCAGCACTTTTTAATTTGTTTTGGTCAGAAATAATAGCAGGATTTTGTAAGTCCTGTTCTAATTGGTCGTATTTGGTTTTGAGATCAATATACTTCTGTAACATATTTTTTTAAATAAATTGAGATGAATAGAGATAATGTTGAGATAATTATATCATTTTATTGTCGTATTGTGATTTGAAATTTGTTTGTTACTTGTTTTTTGGAATTTAATATATAAAACTTATTTATGTGATAGTTTTTGACTAAATAAAAAACAGGCCAAAGTAGGACCCGTTTTTGTATTTTATCAAATCTATTTTTCAGTTGTTTCTTTTTTTGCAGCACGAGCAACACTTTTTGCTTTCTTACCCTTACGAGTATCAGCAGCTGCAGCTTGTTTTTCCATTTTTTCTTTGAATTTTTCTACACGACGAGCTGTGTCGACTAGAACTTGTTTACCTGTGAAGAATGGGTGAGAAGCTGATGAAATTTCAATAGCTATTTCAAAATAAGTAACACCGTTTACTTCGCGAGTTTTGTCTGATTTCAAAGTAGAAGTAGTAAAAAACTCAGCACCACAAGAAGTGTCTACAAAAACGACTGGGTTTACTGTTGGATGAATGTTTTGTTTCATAAATTTATAAAGGCTTACGAGGCCTACGAGGCTTACAAAGCTTACAAGGCTATTTCGTTTATTTATTGCGAGTGGATTATAACAGGATGTTCTTTTTTTGTCAAGTCTTTGCTATCCACTGTTGACTATCTTAAAAAAGTGGTTTATTATCTAAACAAAGCTACTATTGTCCTATTGCACCATTGTTACATTGTGGTCTAAATATTAGGGTTAATATTACAATGGTGCAGTGGGGAAATAGAACAACATCACACAATATTAGACTAAAAAATATCTAAAATTAGCAAAATTATCTTAATTTAAACAAAATATGAATTCAAACAAAATACATATAAACAAAGATCTTTGTACTGGTTGTGGTACTTGCAGTGCTATTGCTCCAGGTTGTTTCAATCTAAATGATGATTTCAAGGCAGAAGTCTTGGAAAATGGTAGTTGTGACGAGGAATCTGTGCAAATGGCGGAGGAGAGTTGTCCTACTGGTGCAATCTCAGTTTCATAAAAACATTACAACACTAAAACACGAAAACAACCTCGGGAGTGAGGTTGTTTTTTGATATTCATTATTTAACATCTTTAAAATATTCTGGAAAAAGTTCGATAATGGTTTTGTTTTTTCCGCTAGTTATATCCAAATCCAATTTTTTACAAATATCAAACATATCTTCTTCTCGTTGGGTCTCTATTTCAAGATATGTTGGAATGTCGAAGACAGTATCGAATTCAAAATGTATATCTCCCATTTCATAATGCTCGCGATGTTTGGTAAACAAACCTCCTTTTTCGAATCCCAATCTTTCCAAAAGTAAACTTGCTTTGTCGAAGTCATCTACTTTTATTTCGATTTCTTCTTTGTTTAACATTTGTGATTCTCTGTTTTCTCCTTTGTAGGTGATCACTATTTCACCATTTACTTTGCGGATACGCAAAAGCTTTTTGTTGGAATCTCCAAAAGAAAAACCTTCTCCTGCAAAAGGTAAGCTGATGATATCTTCATCATAAACTTTTTTTGCACCCAAAATTTTTATTTTATTTTTCATTTCTTCGACATTGATATCGAGAAATTTTAGTTCTATTTCATCCATAATTTTTTATTAACCTAATTCTATAAAAATAATACTTACTATTCCAAGTAAAATTCCTATTTTACTTAGAAAAGAAATATCTTCTTTGAAAAATATCACACCAACCAAAGTAAGTATAACCAAATTTAAAATTGTAAATATGGAAATTGATTTTGATAATACTTCATACTTAAGTGAAAATGCCCAAAAGACAGTACCAGCAAAGTAAACTAAAAAACCAATCCAAATCAGGATAGATTTATTTTCAATAGACCATTTTTTGAAAAAAATATCACCAATGATTTCAAGTACGGCGCCAGTACTTACTAATATCCAGAAAAGTATTTTTGGGTTCATAATTATTGATTTTAATCAAATATATTATACCAACAAACTTCAAACAAAACAAAAACCCCGCTTTTCGCGAGGCTTTATTTTTTATTCTGTAGTCTTCCCATCAAAATGTTCCGCTACTTCCTCAGCTTTGGTGTGTTCTACCAAACCATCTTTGTGTTCTGGTGGAGAATAGACTGTATATAATTTCATTTCTACTTCTCCAGTATTTATTACATTGTGCTCAGTTCCAGCAGGAATGACTATCGCAAAATCATCTTCAACTACAGTTTCTACACCATCAAGAATCACTTTGCCGTTACCTTGTTCAATACGAATAAATTGATCTAGATGATGAATTTCTTGACCAATCTCGTCTCCTGGTAGTAGATTCATTAGAACTAATTGACTATTTTTGGCTGTGTAGAGTACTCTTCTATAATCTGTGTTTTCTAAGGTCTCTTTTTCTATGTTTACGATGTAGCCTTGCATATGCGTATGAAATTAAAAATTATATTTAGCTAATTTTAGGGAAAATTTTGTTAAGTTACATTGTCCCATTGCCTCACCCTCCCAAGGCGGGCAAGCTGACCCATTGTAATTTTGACTTTGGTATTTAGACTACAATGGAACAATGGGGCAATAGAACAATGGTTTATGTTACTTATATAATACACCCATCCTATCACAAGTTCAACTGTACATAGCATATTTGTAGCTCAACCTTGACAAATTTTCTATAATGTTATATTATTCTAGCCGTT
>Ga0156636_148_pt1 | contig 20199 bp, 19 predicted proteins | sample RifOxyC3_FD_110710 | JGI IMG/M metagenome (GOLD analysis project Ga0156636, IMG submission 110710) | Candidatus Magasanikbacteria bacterium RIFOXYC12_FULL_33_11 | reverse complement strand
CTAGAATTGTGGGATCAGAAAAATTGGGAAGATTATAAGAAACGTACTGAAGCAGAAAGTACTCAAATTGCTGAACAGATGTTTGATCTTGGAGTTTAATCAATTAGTAATTATTAATTACTAATTAATAATTATTAGTTAATATGAGACACATACCTGTATTATTACAAGAAGTTCTAGACGCGCTAAATCTTGCACCTGGTAAGAACGTTATTGATTGTACACTTGGAGATGCTGGGCATGCGGAAAAAATATTGGAATTGACTTCTCCTGATGGAAGATTACTTGGAATTGATGCTGATGCTGAAGCAATACTTAGAACTAAACAATTTTTGTATAAGTTCGATAAGCGCGTAGTATTTGCTCGCGACAACTTTGAAAATTTGAGGAATATTGTCAAAGAAAATAAATTTAACAATGTTGCTGGAATTTTGATGGACTACGGCTGGTCTAGCCCGCAGTTTGAAGAGCGGGGCAGGGGATTTAGTTTTCTAAAAAATGATGAACCACTCGACATGCGCTATGATACTTATCTCAAGTGTATGCATGAGGCAAAAAATCCTCCTCTAACACCTGATGGTAAACCAATTTATGGACCATGTAGTGCCGCTGAGCTGATTGACAACAAAGATGTAAATGGTTTGTCTGAAATGTTTCGCAAATATGGAGAAGAAAATCTAAGTAAAGAAATTGCGCAGGCTATTGTTGAAAAAAGACAATCTTTCCCAATAGAAACTGTTGGAGACTTGGTAGATGTGATATTGGATGTTTATAGAAAAAAATTGAAAACAGACAAGGCAGTTCCTTGGGTCGGTGGATTGCATCCGGCAACCAAAGTATTTCAAGCTTTGCGTATTGCGGTCAATGATGAACTCGGGGTTATAGAAAGAGTTTTACCACAGGCAGTAGAAATATTGCAAAGTGGTGGACGACTGGCTGTTATCACTTTTCACTCTATTGAAGACAGTATTGTCAAACATTATTTCAAATCACAAAATAATAAAACAATTAAAATCATCACTAAAAAACCAATTGTTGGTAGTGAAGAAGAAGTGAAAGATAATCCAAGATCTAGAAGTGCTAAGCTACGTGTTGTTGAAAAAATTAGATAATGAAATTTTTTAGAATCATTTTGGATACCTGCCTTAAACAAATTTATCTTTAAGAAAGATCCCTCGTCGTATTCTCGACTCGGGATGAACAAACAAGCCTGTCACTTATGAATTCTTATATAGAAAGAAAACAAACATTACTTCAAAAAAAGGAAGCATTGAATAAATTATTATTTAGTACTTCTTTTCGTATGTCTTTAGGTGTTTTTGTTATTTTATTTGGAATTTTATATATATTGAAGACGACTTCTGTTTCTACCAAAGGTTATACCATTAGTGATTTGGAACATACTGTAAGTACTCTTGAATATGAAAATAGAAAAATGGATGTACAAATTGCCAAATTGAAATCTATGCAAAGTTTGCAAGAGAGAATTTCAGACACAGACCTTGTGGCGGTGACTGATGTAGAATATTTGCAAGTATTAGATGGAGCTGTGGCACGTCGTTAAAAGTCTATTTATCCCAATGTGGGTAAGAATTTCAAAAAATCATTCACGTAACAAATTAGTTACGTGTTTTTTATTTTTGTGGTATAATTAGAACAATTAACAATTAACAATTAACAATTAACAATTATTAATTACTAATTATTAGTTTTTATTAAAATTTACTTTTGGTATGTTTTTGATTCTTTTACAAAGAATGTTATTAGAGCTATTGTGGGACATAGTATATTTCCCAATTTGGTGGTATAGCGATGGTGCACGAAGAGCCTTGCTTTTTTGTGTGGATTTGGTGATAGATGTGAATGCCATGCTTGCACCTGGACTTTGGTTGAAAAATATTTTTGTGCCAATGTTTGGACAATCTGATTTTCAAGGACGTCTGGTTAGTTTCATGATGCGTTTTTTCAATTTTGTTTTTAGAAGTATTGGCCTTTTTATATGGTTGATTCTTGTTGTTGTTTTGTTTTTTATTTGGATTTTGTTGCCTATGTTTGTTATTTTTATGTTTGTTGATTCTTTTATTTCTCTTATCTCAAATTCTTAAATTAGGAATTTATTTATGTTATTTGTAAAAAATAAAAATTTAGATATTAAAGTTTGTGAAAAATGTCATGGTACAGGATATGTGAATTTTAGTAGATGTGTGAATTGTCGTAAGATGCATAGTGGTTTTATGTTTAATAATTTATTTTTATATTTTGGACATTCACTTACATTCTACAATATAAAGCTCAAGTCCGCTCGTAAAATATTGAATTGGTTTAGGATACTCGGTTCTTTGTTTTTTGCACTTAGTTTTTTTGCTTTATTTTTATTGAGTATTTGGGAAACTGACAAAAATTTTGACAAACTTTTTACTGTTTCTTTTTGGTTGGATGAAAAAGAAAAAATTAGATTATTATTTTGGTTGGGGTTTATTGCTTTATCTTATTTTTATTATCGTGTGCTTGTGAGAAAAGTACACCAAGAAGAATTGGATTATAAATTTTTGGAAAAAAATTTACATGAGGAACCTTTGGACGATGCTAATTGGAATGAAATAAAAAGTATCGCACACAAGAAAAAATTAGATGTAAGTAATTATTTAAGTGAGAATGCTCTTGATGTGTTACAAAAGAGTTATTTACTTGCCAGAGAAAACAAAAGTCATTTTATTACATCTATCCATCTTTTTTATACTTTATTATCTTACAATGAAATAATTGGTATTTTTGTGCGTCTAGGAATTTCGGTGAAGTCTTTGCGTGGCAATCTATTGACTATGCTTAAAGACAATACTTTGCAAGATGATAGCCATTATTTTGGTGATGATTTTTGGCAGATAGTTTTCAATGCTTTTGAAACAAGTTATGAATTGAAAGATAGTCTTGTTCGTACTAGTGAAATATTATTAGCTACAGTTAGACAATCAGAAGTTTTACAAGAAATGCTTTATGATTTAGAAGTTGAAAATAAAAAGTTGAACAATGTTGTCGAGTGGGTGCGCATGCGTGAATATTTGTATGACGAATATCGTAAATTTAGAAAAGCAGCTAGTGGAGTCAGTAAATATGGTATGGACAAAGCCATGACTGCTGTGGCCACGCCTTATCTAAATCATTATAGTAAAGATCTGACACTCTATGCAAAATATGGTCATTTGGATCAATGCGTAGCGCGTGATAAAGAGATCGAAGAAATTTTTAATATTATTGAGGCTGGCCGAGAAAATGTGATTTTGGTAGGTGAACATGGTGTGGGTAAGATGGCTATTATTGAAGGTGTCGTACAAAAAATGATTGCAGGCAATGCTCCTGCCAAATTATTGGATAAAAGATTTATTCAGATTTCTACTTCATCTCTTATTGCTGGTACTACTGTTTCGGGAGCACAAGAAAGACTTATAAAAATCATGAATGAAGTCTCTAGAGCTAAAAATATTATTTTGTTTATTAACAATTTGCATGATTTGACAGGTATGGCTAATGGACAAGGTGAGACACTAGATGTTTCTGAAACTTTGGCTGAATATTTGTCTAGTGGACAATTTACTATGTTTGCGACAGCTTTGCCTGAAGGTTTCAATCGAAATATTGTAAATAGTGAAATAGGTACAGTTTTTAATAAGGTAAGTATCAAAGAAATGAATGAAGATCAGGCTATCAGAGTATTGCAGTCAAAAGCCGGTGAAGTAGAATATCGAAATAAAATATTTTTTTCTTATGATTCTTTGGACAAATGTGTAACTTTGGCTGACAAATTTTTCTTTGATCAAAATTTACCTGAAAGTGCTATCTCTCTTTTGTCTGAAGTTGGTAGTTTTGTTCGTAATAAAAAAGGACAACATAGTTTGGTCAAGGGAGATGATGTAGGTGAAGTGGTAGCGGGTAAGACAGGTGTCCCCGTGGCAAGTATTACCGAAAATGAATCTCAAAAATTGCTTCGTCTTGAACAAGAAATGCATAAGCGTGTGATTGGTCAAGATATCGCGGTAGAATTGGTTGCCAATGCTTTGCGTCGTGCTCGTGCTGAGATGAGATCTCAAAAAAGACCGATTGCCAACTTCCTTTTCTTGGGTCCTACTGGTGTGGGTAAAACGGAATTAGCTAAGACTATTGCCGAAGTATATTTTGGTGGTGAAGAACGTATGATCAGAATGGATATGAGTGAGTATCAAGATAGTACCAGTATTTATAGAATGATAGGACAACCTGGTCAGCAAGGTACAGGACTTCTTACAGAAGCAGTTCGTCAAAATCCTTTTTCACTTTTACTTTTGGATGAGCTTGAAAAAGCTGATAAAAATGTGCTTAATCTGTTTTTGCAAGTTTTTGATGATGGTCGTTTGACAGATAGTGTGGGTAGAGTGGTTGATTTTACCAATACTATTATTATTGCTACTTCCAATGCTGGTACAAGTTATGTCCAATCTCAAATTAGTTCCGGAGTCGATATGGATAAAATAAGAGAAAATCTGATACATGGTGAATTGATGCAATATTATCGTCCAGAATTTCTAAATCGTTTTGATGCTATTGTATTATTTAAGTCTTTGACTAGATCAGAAATCAAACAAATAGCTGAAATCATGCTCAAAGGTGTTGCTAGAGATTTGGAAAATAGGGGTGTAGAATTAAGAGTGGAAGAGGCTGCTTTGGAAGCTTTGGCTGATGTAGGTTTTGATCCTGAATTTGGTGCTCGTCCTATGCGTAGAGCTATTCAAGATAGAGTGGAAAATAGATTGGCCGAACTTATCTTGCAAAATAAATTGCAAAGGAGAGATGTCATCGTATTGGGAGAGGCTTGTCAAATAAAAATAGAACGTTAGAAGTAAGTTTAAATAAAAAACAATCTTTGTAAAGGTTGTTTTTTTATCTATATTTGCTATAATTCCTCTAATAAACTATATGCTGACTTATTTATTTTACTTTATTTTTACTTTTGGTGTCTCTGTTATTACGACATTTTTTTTGGCTATTTTCATGAGAAAATTTGGTATAGTCGACAAAGCTGGCAAAGAAAAAAGAAAGATTCACAAAAAGACTATCGCTCTTGGTGGTGGTTTGGCAATTTTTTTTAGTTTTTTCTTATCAGTTTTGATAGCTTGGATTTTTGCAGACAATTTTACTTATGAAATAGTGGGTAGAAATTTGTTGGGGTTATTTTTGGGAAGTTTTATTTTAGTTGTTGGTGGTATGTTAGATGATAAATATAATCTAAAAGCTAAATTACAAATTGTATTTCCTGTTTTAGCAGCTTTATCTATTATTTTGGCGGGGATTGGTCCTCATATTATTTCTAGTCCTTTTGGTGGAACTATTAGGTTGGATTTTTGGCAGATACATTTTGGTGATTGGGGGACTATCGTTGTTGTTGCTGATTTATTGGTTTTTTTATGGCTCATGGGAATGATGTTTACTACCAAATTTTTGGATGGTTTGGATGGTCTTGTTTCTGGTATTGTCAGTATTGGTGCTCTTGTTATTTTCTTCTTTGCTCTACAAGTACAATGGTTTCAGCCAGATGTCGCGATGCTCTCCATTATTTTAGCAGGATCTACTTTGGGATTTTTGGTTTGGAATTGGTTTCCGGCAAAAATTTTTTTGGGAGAAGGTGGTAGTTTACTTACTGGTTTTTTACTTGGTTCTTTGGCTATTATTTCTGGAGGTAAATTTGCTATTACACTTTTGGTGATGGCTATACCTGTTTTGGATGTCGCTCGTGTAATAGTGAAAAGAGTTCAAAAGAAAACTCCAATTTATATGGGAGATAGTGAACATTTACATTTTCGTTTGGTAGAAGGTGGTCTTAGTCAGAAACAAGCTGTATTATTGTTTTATAGTATTTCTTTTTTATTTGGTTTGTCTGCTCTTTTTTTACAGAGTAAACAAAAACTTTTTGCTCTTATTCTTCTTTTTGTTATAATGTTGTTATTAGGGGTATGGTTTAGTAAGAAGGGAATGAGGAATGATGATTGCTAAATGTTTTTATATAATAAATTTATTAATATAAAAAACTTGTTAGTAAGTTTTTTCCTCAAGAAAAATAGGAAAGTAAAAATATAATAAAATCAATTATATATGGAGAAAAAAAACAATTTCAAATTTTATTTTCTGATAATTTTTGTTGTAGCCGCGGTATTTTTATTTTTTTGGCAGAGATTTCATTGGCCGACAGCTCAGGTAGAGTTAAAAGGACAGACCTTAGATATCCTAGTAGCAGATAGTATCTATCGTCATCACAAAGGATTGGGAGGAAGAGAAAGTCTTTATCCTTATGATGGTATGGTATTTCCTTTTTCTTTATTAGACAAACATGCTTTTGTAATGCGTGATATGAGTTTCCCTATTGATATTATTTGGTTTGCCAAAGGAGTGGTGGTAGATTTTGCGCCAAATGTAGCTATAGAACCTGGTAAGCAGGACGGTGAGTATACTATCTATCGTCCTCGCATTGATGCCGATATGGTCCTAGAAGTGCCTGCGGGGTGGTCAGAGGCATATGAACTCAAGATAGGGGACAAAATGATACTTGTGGAGTAAGGGACTTGACTTTTTTCATCTAATTTAGTATAATATTCACGTTTCCTAAAAACAATTTTATCTTAGCTGGATCTTGTATCAAGATCTCAAAATTAAATTTTTAAATATAATAAGTATGTTTGCAGTCATTCAAACTGGTGGAAAGCAATATCTTGTAAAAGATGGTGATCTCCTAAAAGTTGAAAAATTAGAAGTAGAAGCTGGTAAAGAAGTCATTTTTGACCAAGTTTTGATGCTTGCCAATGAAGATGGTACTGATGTTCAAATTGGTAAACCTTATTTGGAAGGTGTGAGTATTGTTGCGATGTGTGAACAACAAGGAAAAGAAAGAACCGTTCGTGTGGTGAAATACAAACGTAAAATACGTTACAAAAAAGTTCATGGACACAGACAACGTTTTACAAAAATAACCGTTGGTGAAGTGAAGAAATAGTTCGGAGTTCATTGTTCCTAGTTCAGAGAATATTTTGAAAAATAAAAATCCCGTGAGAAACGGGATTTTTTTATATTTTACCTCAATGTTGTCAAAGTTTTGACAACATATTTGGTAGGTGGACGTTTTTTATTTTTTTCTTTTTATTTTTTGTCCACCACCTCCTACTCAAGAGCAATATACAAATATATACAATATCAGCGTCAGGCTTTTAGTAGGAGATCATCCTGATCTTCCCACTTAGTGTGTCACATCATCAGAAGCGCATGAGACGCTTTTGTTCCTCCCGAATGCAACCACGGCAGATGTTGTGGCGGTCACAGGCATAGGGGTCATGGATATGGATATTTTCCACGAACCTGATGAAAGGTCCAAACATACCGCACATGGCCACGTTGTAGCCTTTGAAGTCACTGACCACCTGGTCGATGGTGTGTGACTGCCTCATGGTGTCCATCTGTTCGATGGTGAACCTACCTGGAATCTGAGAGTTTTTCATTGCCTCTTGTTCCTTGTCGTTCTAGTTGTTGAAGTTTGAACGACAGATTAATATACTATATTTTGGTTGTTTTGTCAAGGTTGAGTTGTGGATGGAAACATTTTAAAATACATAAAAATAAAACAAAAAACCGCTCTAAAGCGGTTTTTTTATATTCACTTATATATCATTAAAATAAATTTAACAACATAATGAGTGGGCGGAGTTTTTGTTTTCCGCCGCCTCCTTTTATTGAGCAACCTATCTGTTATTTCCTATATACTTATACGAAGGCACCACAATTGTACGAATTTTCTTACTTGGCTACTAGCGTAGCTCCCTCATTGTGGGTGTATTGTACTCTTTGTAGAAGCAATTGACACATGCTTGGCAGCATCCTTTCGGATTGCGTGGGTCGAAGATGTTCTTGGTGATTACACCTTCACCAGATTTTCCACACAGGGCGACATCTTCACCACACATCTCACTGAAGAGTGTGTCGAGAAGGTGAAACTCTTTCACAGAGTTTTTTTTCTCGAGTTTGTTTTTTTTCACGGATAGTCTCCTTGTCGCTCGGATGGTTGAAGAGTGAGCGACTGAATATAATAGCATATTTTGCTTATTTTGTCAAGTATTTCTATACACAGGAAAGATATCAAATTAGCGCTATATTAGCCCAAAATGTTTCTTGTGTGTAATGATAGTTGACAAAAAGACTCAAATGTGCTATACTCATGTGTTTAATTAACTTAAGTAAGTAAAATATGAAGAAGTTCTTCTTAGTATTAAGTATAATCGTTTCTGTGGTGGTGCCTACATTTTCTGTAAATGCTGCTACAAATACAAATAATCTTTTGGGTCGTAGTCGTCCTAATACCTTACCTGAAGGATGTCAGAGAGAAGGTATTGTAGATAGTATGTTTAGTAATGATATGTTTTTAGATGCTATTTATAAATCTGTAGGATATAATAGTATTTTTGTACCAGGCAGTAATTCTCAATTAGGACCATATGAAAAACGTACTGATTTGGAAGGAATAACTGTAAGTGACGTTTTGAATCTAAAAAATATTGAAGTTAGAAACGCTTCTAGTGTAAAAGGTATGTCTTGTTTTATAAATTTGGAAAATTATGGTGGCTATCGTACTGTCACAAATAATTATAAGTATTTTTCAGAATTAAAAAAACTCAAAACTATACGTGTTTCTTATTCTGTAGATGAAAATGTTGATGGTTTGAAAAACGTTACTAGTTTAGAAAAATTTGAAGCATTTTTTAGTAATTTAAAGAATGTTGATGGTTTGAAAAATAATAAAAAAATGAAAAAAATAGTAGTAAACTATTCTGCTTTATCTGATATTTCTGGTTTATCAGAAATGACAGAACTTGTTGATTTAAATTTTTACAGTACATCTGTAAGAGATATTAGTTCTCTTCAAAATTTACCTAATTTGGAAAGAATTTTGCTTGTTAGAACAGCTGTTGAGGATTTGAGTCCTTTGGTTAATAACCAATTTTTAGGAGAAAAAACAACAATTTATTTGAGTGGATCTTATGAAAATTCAAGACTTGTTGGTGAAGTTTTGGAAAAATACTTGGATGATATAGAAACTTTGAGAAGTAGGGGTATCACTGTATCAGCTCCTTTCTAAAATATACAAAAAAACAAAAAACCACCTGCAAAACAGATGGTTTTTTGATTGAACCCGACATGTGTGACTCGCCGACCAGTCCCGCGTGTTGTTGCGAAACTGGTCGGACGAATTGTCACTTGTCGGGTCGGCTACAGGCAGTAGCCGGTGTTGGGGTCGACGCCGTTCTCGCAGCATTGCGCCGCGACAACGCGTGAGCTACACGTTCCCCAATCGTTGGGCTGCAACTTGTCGCAGTAGAACTCGATCGTCAGGCTGACGTCGTTCATCCCCCACGTGTAGTTGGGGAATTTCGAGCAGTCGGTGTCCTCGTAGCAGATCATGTACTGGGACATGTTGTAGTACTGATCACAGAGACCCGTGGTGGAGTTGAAGAACGGGACGTAGTCGTTGGTGACCGGACCGCAGTCGGCGTAGGTCACTCTACACGTGTTGAACGTGCAGGCGACCGTCGTGACGTTGGGGAGGCTGTGCAGGGAAGATGGGCACGGGTTGGTCCTGCTGTTGCAGGAGATGCCCATGTTCACTGTGTAGTAGGTCGGAGTGGTCCCACCACCACCGGCCGAGGCCGGCATGGCGACGAAGGAGGACATGAACGCCATCACGAAGACGGCGAGGAAACTCTTGAACACTAGTACTCTCCATGGTCTTGCACCTTGTGGTGCGTCGGTTGTGAGGACATACTTACATATTTAAGACATTTTGTCAATGTTTGCAGTGTGTACAACAAAAAATCACCAGCTAAGGTGATTTGTGTTTTATAAAATTTTATTTACTACTTACACGATTTTTTAGTGCACTACTTAGTGTAATTTCATCAGCATACTGTAAGTCACTACCCATAGGTAGGCCGCGAGCTAGGCGGGTGACTTTTACTTCTGGTTTGATTTTTTTGATTTGTCTTTCCAGATACATCATAGTGGTTTCACCACTAATATCCGGATTTAGCGCTAGGATTATTTCTTCTGTTTCATTTTTGTGAAGTCTATTCATCAATTCATTTATTTTTAGAAATTTGGAAATATTTTCATCATCAGGTTTTAGTGTGCCACGTAAGATGTGATAAACACCTGTAAATTCTTTGGTTTTTTCAATAGTTTCTCTATCTTGTGGTTGTGAGACAACACAAATTGTCTTGTGTTCTCTTCTTGGATCATTGCAAAAACTACAAGGACTAGTGTCTGCAAAATCCCAACAGATTTCACAACTTTTGATATTTTCGATTAATTCTTTGAGAGCGATTGTAAGTTCAGCTACATCTTTTTTGCCAGATTTGAGTAAATAAAAAACAAAGCGTTCTGCAGTACGATGTCCGACGCTAGGTAGTCTACTAAAAGCTTTGATTAGGTTTTGAATAGATTTACTGTACATAGTGATAGTTCATAGCCAGAAGCCAAGAGCCAATAGATTTTTAAATAATATTTTATTTATACAGAGATTCTCTATATTTGTAAAGCATTTTCAATATTTCGTTTAGTAATCCATCTGCTATTTTGTAACTTTCGATATTTATGAAGTTTAGTTTTTTAGCAATTATAATTTGTGTTTCTACTTCAGTAGCTGAACCAAAAGCAATATTTAAAAATTGTGCGTTTTCTTTCGTACTTTTTCTAGCATAACCTTCGGCAATATTAGAAGGTATAGATACTGCAGCACGACGCATCTGACTACTCAGTCCAAATTTTTCCTCATTTGGAAAAGAATTTGTTAACTTATATATCTCTAATACAAAATCTATAGATTTTTTCCAAACTATTAGATCTTTGTAAGTTTGCATAGTTTTTAATTATTGGCTATGAACTTTTGGCTATTGGCTTTTAACTGAGTCCTGGAATATTTGGCAAACCTCCCATTTCTTTCATTTTCATAGCCATTACGCGTTGCATTTTTTTGAGTGCGTCAGCGTGAGCATCTTTGAAGTCTTTTTCTATTTTTGATTTTTTGTTTGGATCAAGAGACTCGCTGTCTACATTTACATTGGTAAGGTCTAGATTACCGTTCATTGTAATTTCGACACTACCTGATTTTACAGTTATACTTTCTTCTGATAATTTACTTTGCATTTCTTTTGCTTGATCACGAAGATCTTTGAATTGTTTTAGTTTGTTGAACATAGTTTTTTCGTTAATCCCGAGCTTGGCGAGGGATCTGTGGACCCTGCTAACTTGGTTTTTATAAATAATTTATAACGGAGTGCTAAACTTGTACTTATAATTTCTTTTTACATTTTAACATATTTTAGTAGAGCTTGAAAGTCTTACAAAATATAAAAAATAAAAAGCCTTTCAAGCCTTTCAGGCCTTTTTACTCCCCATTATCATAAGTAACATTTGTATCCAGATTTTTGAAAGAAGTGGTTGCTCCATCAAAAAATGTTCTGACTACACCTGTTGGACCATTTCTATGTTTGGCAATATGGATTTCGGCAATATTTTGTTCATCTGGAGGAATATCTTCTGGACGATAATTTCTATCAGCTGCTTTACGATAAAGAAACATGACAATATCAGCATCTTGTTCAATACTACCAGATTCACGCAAATGTGACAACTTTGGGATAGCTGGTTTGCTTTGTTCTACTGCACGAGAAAGTTGGGAAAGAGCAATAACAGGGATATTTAGTTCACGAGCAATACCTTTCAAATTTCTACTGATGACAGCGACTTCTTGCACACGATTACTGGCATTTTTGTCATTGTGAGATTCCATAAGTTGTAAGTAATCTATCACAATCATACCTAGTCCATGTTCTGCTTGTAATCGTCTGGCTTTTGTTCTAATTTGCATGACATTGTTACCAGGGGTGTCGTCGATATAAATGGGCGCGTCGGAAAGTATACCCATAGCATGTCCAATTCGAGGGAAATCGTCACTGTCTGGTTTGTCTGACAAATTACCAGTTCTCATTTTCCAGAGATCAATTCCTGCTTCGGCACAAAGCATTCTGTCTACTAGTTGTTCTTTACTCATTTCTAGAGAAAAAAAACCAACAGGAACTTTATATTTGGTAGCGGCATGTCTGGCAAAATCTAAGGCAAGAGAAGTCTTACCAACAGCTGGACGAGCGGCCAAGATTATTAAGTCAGATTTTTGGAAACCAGCTAGTAAGTCGTCCAATTTTTTTATACCACTTGGTACTCCACGCAGTTTGCCTTTTTCTTTATGTAAATCATCAATACGTTCAAAAGCAGTACTCAAAACACCACGAATTGAGACAAAGGTCTGTTTCATGTGTTTTTGGGTAATGCCGTAGAGTTGTTGTTGGGCAGCGTCTAATAATTGATTGACATCGTCGGCATCTTCTTGATAACCAAGTTTGGTAATTTCATGGGCAGAATTGAGCAGCTGTCTTAGGGTAGATTTTTTCTTTATGATTTCTGCATATTGGACAATATGAGAGGCTGTTGGTACTGAGTTGGAAAGTTCTATCAAATAGCTTTTGCCACCACATTTTTCTAGAAATTTTTTTTCATCTAGTCTATTGGCTACTGTCAAGACATCGATTGGTTCACTTTTTTGATAAAGTTCTACCATTATGTCATAGATGTAAGAGTGAGCACGTTTGTAAAAGTCTAAGTCATTTATAATATCTGAGATTTTTAGCATGGCATCTTTATCAATCAAAATAGAACCAAGCAACGATTTTTCGGCTTCTACATTTTGTGGCGGTATTTTTTCAAGTTCAGTGATATCGGGCATAATAAACGCAGATTTATGCAGATTTTTTGACGCTGATAAACGCCGATAAATTATATCTGCTTTGATATCTTACCTTAGATTGGAGTTCAATTCAAGCGTTTAAAAAGTAATTTTGTGGTTATAATGTGCTTAAGATGTGTAAAAGTTTTTTTTAGGTTGATTTTTTGCTAAGTTGTGGTAATATAGGTTGCATAGGTTACTTATTCGAATATGAAAATAGTCATAATACACAATCTATATGAACCCTATTCTAGGGGAGGTGCTGAGCAAGTAGTGAAAACTAGTATCGATTTTTTGTTGTCACAAGGTGATGAGGTCATTTTGATAACTTCTACACCAGAAAAAGAAGAATTGTACAAAAAAGAAAATCTGAAGATTTATCGCCTTAAGCAGAATAATATTATTAGTTATTTTGACTTAGTTAAATATAATTTTGTATTCAAGTTTGTCTGGCATTTAATTGATATGTTTAATTTTGGTATAGCCCAGAAAGTAAAGAAAATTTTGCAACAAGAAAATCCTGGTGTAGTGCATACTCATAATCTGATGGGATTGAGTTTTTTTATTCCTCGTATAATTAGAAAATTAAAAATTAAAAATATTCAGACTGTACATGATGTTCAGCTCGTAGAACCAAGTGGTATTATCTTTGTTGAACGTGAAAATAGTTGGCGTTATTCTGGATTTCTTATAAAAATACATATTTGGATAATGAAAAAATTAGTAGGTTCTCCTGATGTAGTAATTTCTCCGACACAATTTTTGTTGGATTTCTATAAAAACAAAGGATTTTTTAAAAATTCCAAATTAGAAAAATTAGCAAATCCGTTTACTTTGCAATTACCAAATAATTTTCAAAAACAATTTCATTCTGGTCTTAACTTTCTTTATCTAGGACAGTTAGAGCAACACAAAGGAATTGTTGATTTATTAGAAGTTTTTCAAGATATTAAAGAAGCTACCTTGCATGTTGTAGGTGATGGTATTTTATTAGAAAATTTAAAAAACAAATATTCTCAACTAGAAAATATAAAATTTTATGGACGTAAAGGTAGAGGAGAATTAGCAGAAATTTTTGCAAAAACTGATGTAACAATTTTTCCATCACTTTGTTATGAAAATTATCCAGCCGTAATTTTTGAAAGTTTTACTTTTGCTGTACCTGTTTTAGCAGCTAAACATTCAGCTTTGACTGAACTTATAAAAAAGAATGAAAATGGTTGGTTTTTTGATGTGTTGAATACAGAAGATTTGAAAAATAAAATAGTTTGGTGTCTTCAAAATAAAACAGACATAACGATTATGTCTGCAAAAATGTTACAAGATTTTTCTTCTACAAATAATATTAATTATTTTCAAAAGCTTATAGCTTTTTATAAAAATTAGTTTTCTTCTAGTAGGTATTCATAAACCCAAACTCTCTCGTTGTCCAAACCCCACCAGTTGTCAGCACTTTCTCTAGCTGCGTTATTTATTTTTTTGGCTGGGCTCCAGTAGTTGGTATGTATTAAGTAGGATTTTTTTACTCCAGCAAAAATCATGGCTTGTTTCATGTATTCTTTTTTTGTTCCGCTATAAATCATCTGTAAAAAATACTGGTAAAGTGGTCCACCTGTTGGAATAGAGTAAAAATATTCCGGACCTGTAAAAGTACTGAGATAAGTGTTTTCAAATCCGTACAATTGTAAGGCTGCTGTGGCCACAGCTTGATTGGTGATGACGATATAATCTTTTTGTCCGTTGTTTCTTTCGTCGATAAATTTGGCAGCAATGAGATCTGCTTTTCTTAAATTTTGTCCGGTGTAGATAGAAACTTTGTTGAATGTTGGATAAGTAAAGTACCAAGAAATGAGTAATATAAAGGCAAACAAAAAAGATGAAAGTATTTGTATTTTATAATTTTTTATATTTAGAAACATTTCTCTAATGCTAATAATAAAAAATGGAAGAAGTAGAACTAGAGCCAAATTCAATAATCTTATTCCATAAGAACTTTGGTCATAAGAAATAACATTTTTAAATTCTATAGAAGAAATTATAAAGAAGGCTGACAGAAATAAACCACAAAATGTTGCAATAAAAAAATAACTAATTTTTTGTTTATATTTACTTATAGCTAGATAGATTCCAAAAACTAACAGCATGAGCATAATAGGTAATAGTATATCTCGATAATGATATAGTGTTTGTAAAGCTATATCACCTCGTTCTAGGTGTATATAGTCTGGTTTTTTAAAAATATTTAAGAATTTTTTTATGTTGGATTTTGATAAACTTAATATTAAAGAATCCTTATGTAATAATGAATTGACATAAAGAGAAATTGGTATGATATCTGAAAGTAATAAAGTATAAAGTATATAAAAAAGTTTCTTATATTTTATAGTGATTTTTTTGAGGAGTAGAGAAGAAAGGTAAATAAAAAAAACAGGAAGACCTATGATAGGATGAGTGACAATGATGCTACTACTAATAAGTATTCCTAATATATTTGTTTTTATAGTTCCGTGATTGGTTTCATACCAAATCCAGGCGCCAACAATAAATGACATTATCAAGGTAAGATTTGTGGGGGTACTAAAAGTAAAGAAAGAAAGTGGTATAAGTGGTAAAAAAAATATGGCTGTATATATTTTCTTTTTGAAATTATTTTTAGTTAGTATAAAAAAAGAAAGTAGTGGTAGAAGTAGAGAGGATAGTAACGGTACAAGAGATCTATCTAAAAGTTGAATAGGTAGTTTACTAATAAAGTGGGTAGCGACAACCCAGACGTATTGCCCTATGTAGTAAGGTTGTTTGGGTGTTATAGAACCTTTTTCACTTATCCATTTTTCGGCAGCTTCGTGTATATGAGAATCAAATCCAAAGCCATTGGTAAAAGTTATAAGTATTATATTGTATATAATTGCAAAGTGAGTAACTAACAAAATTAAGTTTATTATTTTATTTTTGCTTTTTTGTAAAAAGTATATTAATACAGTTGATAGCAAAAAGAACAGACTAAACATCTTGTAACTAAAGGAAGTCCATGGTGAAATAATATTTTCTTCTTGGCGGTGTTTGAAAAATATATAAAAAAGTAACAATTGTAACAAAAATATAATTATGGCATATTTATTTTTGTTAATGTATCTAAGTATTTCTTTAAAAGTTGGTATGGATATTTTTATTTCAGAATTTTTTATATTTTTTGTCAGATAAAAAATAATAATACTTGTGATAGAAAATACCACTGATACTATTAATTTGTTTATCGATGAAAACCAGTAGACTATAGATAAAGAAATAACAAGGAATGATATAAGAGAAATTGTTCCAAAAAAAGTTTTCCAAAAGTTGTTTTCTTTGTTTAGAAAGAAATTTCCTATTGTGTATCCAAAGAAAATAGTGTAAAGAGTATAAGAAAATACACCAAGAATAGGGCTATTGTTACACCAAATAGAAAATAGGATTAATATTGTAATTAGTAGGGGAAGCGTGATATACTTTTTTAGAATAGGTTTCATAGCTTTATTTTTGAGTATTATACCAAATTTATGTTGTTAATCAAGCGTTTCAAAGAAAAGAATAAAGATTTGTTCGAATATTTAGAGTCTCAGGAAGTACATCCTCATGACCATTTTTTGGAAAATACGGTTTTGCGTCTTTTGCCAAAATCAGTTACTCCTAACAAAATAAGTATTTTTAGAATTATTGCGACACCTTTTGTGTTTATGCTTATTTTATTGGGATATTATAATATTGGTGTGATTGCTTTTATTCTGGTAGCTTTTACTGATGCTATGGATGGATCTTTGGCTCGTACCAAAAATAAGATAACAAGATTTGGAATGCTGATAGATCCTTTGGCTGATAAGCTACTCATTGGTTCTATGGTGTTACTTTTGGTATTTAAATATTTAGACTTTTGGCTTGGTATTGCAGTCCTCGGTATGGAGATTGTTTTTATTAGCACTGCTTATATTGCTCGTGTAAAATTTAAGACAGTTCGTATGGCCAATTTATGGGGTAAAATAAAAATGTTTTTACAAGTTTTAGCTATTTGTACAGTACTTATTGCTCTTGTTTTCGATAATCCATTTTTACTCAATATTGCTAGTGTGATTTTGGGTTTGTCAGTTGGTTTTGCTTTGGTTAGTCTTTTTAGACATGGTATTTAAGATATGAAGAATTTTTTTGAAGATAAATATAAATTATTTTTGATAGTTTTATCTATTATTTTTTTTGTTACTTATTTATTTCTTAGTATTGATTTCAACAATTTTTCAAAGATGAATTTTTTTCATCAACCTGATTATTTAGTCTTCAATCAACCTGATGAATCTGCAAATTATTTTTTTATTAGAAAATTAGTTGTTGAGAAAGTTTTTAGAGTAGGGGAAGATTTGTCATTTTTGACACTCAATCAGTTGCATCCTCGCAGTATGACTGTAGTACAAGGGACTTTGGTACCAATAGGTTTTCCTGGTGTTGTTGCTGTTTTTTCTTTATTTACTTCTTTTTTTGTTTATATTTTTGGTAGTAGTTTTTTCAACCTAGCTTTAGTATCTTTGGTGCCTTTGTTAGGAGCTGTTACACCTTTATTTTTTTATGGTTTTTTGAAAAAAATATTTAATCGTCGTGTAGCTTTTTTTGCTAGTTTACTTCTTTTTATCAATCCTGCTTGGTGGTATTATGCTAGTCGTTCATTACAACATACTATTATATTTATTTTTTTTGTAGTGAGTTCTTTATATTTTGCTACCAGTTTTGTTTATTGTCATGACAAAAGAAAAAGTTTGTTTGCTTTTTTATGGGCATTTTTATTTGGTGTAGCTATTTTGATAAGACCTATTGAATTTTTGTGGCTTGGTCCTTTGCTTTTGTTTTTCCTTGTTTATCTACGGAAAAATCTTACTAGGAATAGTTTTCTATTTTTTTTGTTAGGGGCTTTTCTTTCGATGTTGATATTTGCTCTTTTACAAATAATTTATTATGGTTCCATCTGGTCTACAGGATATGCTTTTGTACAAGAAAATGGGATGGCTGGAAATATTTTGGATAAGATTTCTAGTAATTTCTTTTTGTTTGGTTTTAGTGTCAAGGCTATGTTGAAGAATACTTTATTTTACTCAGGTTTAGTATTTCCTGTTTGGTTATTTGTTTATTTTTTATCTTTTGTTTATTTGAATTATCTTTTATTAAAAAAAAATTTGGATAAGAAGAAGTACAAAATTTTGTTTGGTACTTTTGTTTTTACAGCACTGTGTCTTATCTTTTATTATGGCTCTAGTTCTTTTGTAGATAATTTGAGTATGCAATATTCGATAGGTAGTTCACAAGTGAGATATTTTATGCCTTTGTATTTGTTTGGTACAGTTTTTATTGCGTTTTTGTTTGAATTTTTGTTTAAAAAAGTAAAATATTTTATTTTTATATTTTTTGCTGTTTTATTTATTTTTTCTATAAAATCTGTTTTTTATGATTTTGAAGGATTGTTACATATCAAATCTATCTTGAATGAATACAATGATATCAAAACAGAAATTGTGCAAAATACAGAAGACAACTCTATTATAGTAACTCGTTATGCTGATAAATATATATTTCCAGACAGAAGGGTCATAACCAGTGTAGAAGATAAAAATTTTGTACCAGCTATAAAGAATTTGTTGTTGAGAGGTTACAAAGTATATATTTTTGATCTGTTTGCAGATAAAAGGTATTATGAAAATATGTCTTTTCAATTAGATTTATCTGATATATCTATTTCTGAAGACATATTTAAAACAAAGGATTCCGTTTTACAGCAGATTTTTTTGAAATAAGGAAACTTGAAAAAAAAGTCATTATGCCCTATTATTTAGTAATAAGATGAAAAATATGGAAAATTGTATTTTTTGCAAAATTATAGCCCATGAAATCCCAAACTATACTGTGTATGAAGATGAACATGCTTTGGCATTCTTAGATATCACACCTCGTGCCAAAGGTCATACTTTGGTTGTACCAAAAGTACATGCTTTGAATTTGTTAGATTTGGATGAAGAATATGCTTCCAAACTATTGATTGCAGTCAAGAGGACACAAAAAACGATTGATAAAGTTTTGCGTCCAGACGGCTACAATGTTGGCTGGAATCATGGTGAAGCTGGTGGTCAAGCTGTGCCACACTTGCATATTCATATTATGCCACGCTTTGATGGGGATGGCGGAAGTAATATGCATGCGATTGTCAATAATCCAGGGGATGAGAGTGTGGAGGAAGTTTATAAATTATTTGAATAAAATCCAGATATCCGGATAATCCAGATTTACGGATGTTCCCTACATTTTTTTAAAATTTATCCCGATTTTATCGGGACTAAATTAAAAATTTTAGTTTATGCCCAAACATTTAAAAAAATTATCAGAAGAAACAGTTCACGAAAATCCTTGGTGTAAATATAAGCATGATACTTATGAAAAACCAAATGGACAAGTAGGAGATTATTTTTATTTAGAATCAGAAGGTTCTGTTATGGTTGTACCTGTTTTATCAGATGGTAGAATTGCACTTGTTTTACAACAAAGATATTTATTTGAAAAACAAAGTATTGAATTCCCTGCAGGTAAAGCCAAAGGTAATCAAACAATATTGGAAGCAGCCAAAGCTGAATTGCAAGAAGAAACTGGTTATACTGCTGATGAAATGGTAAATGTTGGAATTTTTGCTTATGCTCCAGCTCAAATAAAAAATTATTGTAATGTTTATATAGCGCATGTCTCTAAGCAAGGCGATCAAAATCTGGATGATTCAGAGGAAATAGATGTTTTATATCGTCGTCCAGATGAAATAGAAGAAATGATCAAAAATAATGAAATTTTTAATGGACCAACAATGGCTGTTTGGGCTTTGGTAAGAAATCATTTTATTAAATAAAAAATTAATAATTAACTTTAATTAATAAAGAAATTTATGAAATTACTAGTTGCTGGAGGGGCTGGATTTATTGGATCCAATTTTATACATCATATGCTGGAAAAATATCCAGATTATGAAATAGTCAATTTTGATAAATTGACTTATGCTGGCAATTTGGAAAATCACAAACATATAGAAAATAATCCTCACTATACTTTTGTACAGGGTGACATTACCGATTTGGAAAAATTAAATGAAGTGATTGAAAAACATAATATTGACCATGTAATCAATTTTGCAGCAGAAACGCATGTGGACCGTTCTATTCATGGTGGTTGTAAAGATTTTGTACTTACCAATACTCTAGGTGTACAAATGATTCTGGATGCTGTCAAGAAAAATAATATCAAAAAATTTGTAAATGTTTCTACTGATGAAGTATATGGTTCTCTTGAACTTGAAGATCCTTCTC
>Ga0156636_134_pt1 | contig 27288 bp, 19 predicted proteins | sample RifOxyC3_FD_110710 | JGI IMG/M metagenome (GOLD analysis project Ga0156636, IMG submission 110710) | Candidatus Magasanikbacteria bacterium RIFOXYC12_FULL_33_11 | reverse complement strand
TACTTCTACGTTTCTTTTTGTTTGCGCGACTTTGAAAGCGTGACGACCTATTCTACCAAAACCATTGATAGCAACTCTTATTTTTTTTGCCATAAAATTTTATTTAAATTATATAATTTGTAACAACTATATTTTATCACATTTATAAGACAAAAACTAGCAACTTATTGTAAAATAGAGACAAATAATGATAAAATAGTCTTAATATAATTAATATAAAAAAACAATATGGAAAACAAACCTCAACAAAAAATATCAAACAAAACAAAAGAAGAAAGACACTATGCCGGTTTTTGGATTAGATTTTTGGCTTTGTTTATAGATTTTATAGCTTTGTCTATTATAGGTCTTTTATTTGGGGCAAGTAGTATTGGGCCTTTTGAATTAGCCTTCGCATATATGGGCTGGAAAGTTATTGTACCTATAACTTATTTTATAGGATTCTGGATTTGGAAATCTGCCACTCCTGGTAAAATGATTCTTGGATTAAAAATCATTGATGAAAAAAGACTAAGTATAAATGTTTCTCAAGCTGTGATCAGATTTTTTTCTCTCCTAATAAGTGCTATACCTTTTTGCCTTGGTTTCATCTGGGCTGGATTTGAGCCACAAAAAAGAGGCTGGCACGATTTGTTGGCTAAGACTTATGTAGTAAAGACTAAATAATTTTTTACATCAAAAAACACCAGCCTTCTCGCTGGTGTTTTTAATTTTTACACTTCTTACAAAAACTAATTTTAACTTTCATAAGAAGGGGCGGGACTTGGCTTGCGCGAAGTCCCTAAATTGTTCGACGTGGTCTCTCAACCACACAACATCACCCCTCCGTACTTGTTCTCACTCTCCGCCAGCGAGCATCCAGGCGATGAGATGCTCCAGACGGGCACTCCAGAGCATGTGAAGGTATTCATCACTCTCACTGGCCTGCACCAATCGTTTGATCACCACCTCCATACGCTTGAAGAACTCGGCGAAGGCCTCGTTGCCGAGGTACTTACGCGCGAAGAAGCTCATGAGCTTGTCCCAGCCCATGAGCAGGTCCGAAGGCGAGTCCAGGTTGTCACCGGCCTGCTGAAACATCATGAGCCAGCCCTCTTCGTGCCTGACGAAAGGTCCGACGTAGCGATCCTCAAAGTCCTCGAAACCGCGCCGGTACAGACTGACGAAGGCCTCCTGAACCCCCAGACAGTTCGGCGCCAGACTGTGCAGATAGTTAAGTCGAAACAAGAGGTTGTTAAAGACCTCCTGATTCATCTGGTCGTCGAGCTTCTGGACTTGCTCGCCGACCTCAGTCGCCAAGCTAGCCAATTCCGCCAGTGTCCCTCGCATGAATAACCCCGTTGTTAATGTTGTCACGAACACCCCTAGAAAATTTAACCAAAAGCCAAATCTCTAGAGGATAAGTTATTTAAGCATATCTATAGTAAAATGTCAATGATGTTGTTATAACAAAAAAATACCAGTTCTATTCAAACTGATATTTTTATTTTCCAAAAAATTTTACATCCTCAACATCCGTAGTCCAGTACTACAGGTCAAAGCAACAGCCAAAGCATCGGCCGCGTCATCTGGAGTAATCGGTTTTTTGACTCCAAGCATCATCTTGACCATACGTTGAAGTTGACCTTTTTCAGCACGACCATAACCAGTGATACTTTGCTTGATTTGCAAAGGAGTATATTCATACACTATGACATTTTGTTGTTTCAAAGTAAGTAAAATTACACCACGAGCTTGTCCGACTTTGATAGCCGTCGTCACATTTTTGTAAAAAAATAATTCTTCGACCGCACTAAACTCTGGTTTATATTTTTTTATTATAGCAGTCAAATCAATACTAATTTCTTCTAATCTTGTCACGAAATCAGCTTTTTTGTTAGTTTCAATACAACCATAAGCCACACCAACCCATTTGCCTTTTTTGTTTTCAATCACTCCCCAACCAATACGACCGAAGCCAGGATCCACTCCCAAGATACGTTCGTTTTTTTTAAGCATAGCATTTTAAAATTAAGTAAAGATAAACTATCAATAAAAATTGTCCCATTGTGCCACTGACTCATTGACGATTTGAAAACCACAATGGGACAATGAATCAATAGAACAATTATATCAAAATGTCATATACTTTTATTCACACACGATATCTCAATAATTACTCCTCATTCGTATATACATCCTCAATATCATCCAAATCATGCAAGGCTTCTACAAGTTTTTCTAGAGATTCAGACTTATCAGCAGGAAGTTCAATAGTTTCTTTGGCCAACCATTCAAGCCCAGAAGTTTCTACTTCACAACCTAATTTTTCTACCGTCTCCATAATAGACTGGAATTTGTCCATAGCACCAACTAATTCTACACCTTGTTCACTCTCACGAATATCATCCACTCCTGCATCCATCAATTCTAGTTGAGCTTCTTCCCAATTTTTAATTTTTGTTTTTTCTTCAGCAGTGATACGAACAACTGTCACATTTTCAAATTGCCATTGGACTGAACCTTTGGCCCCAAGTGAAGCATTGTATTTATTGAAAGTACCCTTTAGTTCTGAAATTGTACGATTAATATTGTCTGTCACGGTTTTAATTAGTATTGCCACACCACCAGGTCCATAACCTTCATAAACTACTTCTTGAAGCACCCCACCTTCAAGTTCACCAGTACCACGTTTTATTGCACGTTCAATATTATCTTTTGGCATGTTACCCGCCTTTGCTTTATCAATTGCAAGACGAAGAGAAAAATTCATTTCTACATCACCACCACCAAGCTGAGCAGCTACTGTAATAGTCTTGGCAAGTTTGGTAAACAAATTACTACGAGCCTTATCAGCTTTACCTTTTTTACCTTGTATATTGTGCCATTTTGAATGTCCTGACATAGAATTTAGATTAAAATAATTCTTATTTGTTGAATATAATTTAGCATAAATTGGCATTAAAATCAAGACTAAAAAATTGATATATTATTCCATTGTCACATTGTTTTGTAGGTAACACTGTAGCTATTTAACAATGTAAATTTTCTAAACAAAAACTCCCCGTTTTCACGAGGAGTCTTTTATTTCTACAAATATTGTTATTCAACCACGGTAACTTCTTCGACTTCGGTCTCAACCAAAGCTTCAACTCTATGCTTTTCATCCAACTCTGGTATACCAGAAACACCAGTACCAGCAGAAATTAGACGACCTATAATCACATTTTCTTTTAGACCTTCTAGATAGTCAATCTTACCTGTAATAGCGGCAGAAACGAGTACACGAGATGTTTCTTGGAAAGAAGCTGATGATAAGAAACTTTGAGTTGTAAGTGAAATCTTACTGATACCCATAAGCATAACACGTCCTTTAGCTTCTTTAACACCATCTTTCTTAGCTTGTCTATTAGCCAAGATAAGTTGTGATCTTTCGACAATTTCACCAGGAAGCAAATCGGTTTCACCTGGATCCTCAATGAAGACACGACTAAACATTTGTTTGATGATAATCTCAATATGTTTATCATTCAATCTTTGACCTTGTGAGGCATAAATTTCTTGAATTTCAGCAAGTACATATCTCTTCACAGCATCTTGACCTTTTAACTCAAAGAGTTCTTTTAGATCAAGAGCCCCTTCTGTAAGTTGATCACCTTTTTCTACATCATCACCATCATTTACCCAAAGTTTATAACCAAGAGGAATAACATATTCTTTGGTGGTCTTACCATCATAAGTCAAAACCATTTTTTCACCATCAAATCTGACAACACCTGGATTCGTAGCTTTTATAATCTCGCCACTACCACCACGAACAAGTATCTTGTCACCTTTTTTAACTTTTTGTCCTTCGGCAATTTTTACATCATCTTCTTTACTAATTTCATAAACAACTTCTTCACTACCTTCATGATGTACTTTTACAATTTTTTGACCACGACGTCCTTCAAAAATCTTACGACCAGTTGGACTTGTTATGATTTTGCCATCAGCATCTTCTATTTCAATCTTACCAGCTACTTCAGCAAGGATAGCTTTACGTTTTGGATTACGAGCTTCAAAAAGTTCTTCTACACGAGGTAAACCTTGAGTAATATCCCCACCACCAGCGACACCACCCAAATGGAAAGTACGCATAGTAAGCTGAGTACCAGGTTCACCAATAGACTGAGCAGCGATAACACCAACTGCAGTACCAGTCTTCACTGGCATACGATTACTCAAGTCAAATCCATAACACTTTGTACAAACACCTTTTGCTAATTTACATTGTAATACTGAACGAACATGCATATTATCAACTTCTTCTTTTTCAATCACACGAGCAATCTCAGCAGTTACAACTTCACCAGCTTTGATAACTACTTTATTACCATGTTTAACATCAGCCAAAACATAACGACCAAGAACACGTTCTGATAATTTTTCACCCATTTGTTTAGATTGTTCTAAAGTAAACAATTCACCATCAGTATCTCCACAATCTTCTTCTTTGACAACAACTTCTTGTGCTACATCAACTAGACGACGAGTAAGATAACCAGCATTAGCAGTACGAAGCGCCATATCTGATAGACCTTTACGAGTACCATGAGATGAGATGAAAAATTCAAGTACTCCGAAACCTTCTTTAAAGTTTCCTTTAACAGGAAGTTCAATCACATCACCAGATGGAGAAGCCACAAGACCTTTCATAGAAATAACTTGTCCCAACTGTCCCCAACTACCACGAGCACCAGAGTCAATCATAGCAAACACTGATTTGTTTTGATCCATAACATCACGTCCCATGCCAACTAATTTATCTTTAGTTTCAGTCCAAATTTCCAAAACTTTACCATGACGTTCTGAATCAGTAAGAAGACCTTCAGAATATTGTTCTTCTACCAACAAAACTTTTTTATCAGCTTCAAGCAATAATTCTTTTTTACCAGGGATAGATGGAAAATCACCTTTACCAAGTGAATAACCAGATTTGGTAGCATATTTATAACCAAGATTTTTAATCTTATCTAAATGTTCAGCAGTGATTTCTTGACCATAAAATTCAAGAAGGAATTGAATAATATTACTCAAATCTTTTTTAGTTACAGTTTGATTGTAATAAGCAATTTTATCAGGCAAAATTTCATTAAAAAGAATACGACCAAAACTTGTTTCTATAAATTTATTAGTTCCTACTTCAAATTTATCAAGATTATCAAATCTTACTTTGATAGTTTCACGAAGTTTTATAACTCTTGTTTTATAAGCATATCTAGCTTCAGTAATACTGGAAAATATTTTAGGTTCTTTACCTTCCATATCATCTAATCTTGTCAAATAGTAAGAACCAAGAGCAATATCTTGTTGTGGAGTGATAACAGGAGAACCTGTAGCCGGTTTCAACAAATTCTTTTCTGAAGCCATCAAGTTTTCAGCTTCCCACTTAGCTTGTTCTGAAAGTGGTAAGTGAACAGCCATTTGGTCACCATCGAAGTCGGCATTGAAAGCGGCACAAACAAGTGGGTGAAGTCTAATTGCCTTACCTTCCACAAGAGTAGGACGAAAAGCTTGAATACCGAGTCTATGCAAAGTAGGAGCACGATTCAAAAGTACACGAGTAGTCTTGGTAAGTTCTTCCAAAATATCCCAAACTTCAGAAGCATTACTTTCGATAAAACGTGAAGCACTGCGAACATTGTGAGCAAGTTCACGTTTGATAATTTCTGACATTATAAATGGTTTGAAAAGCTCTAGAGCAATCATTTTTGGCAAACCACATTCACTAATTTTCAAATTTGGTCCAACAACAATAACGGAACGACCAGAGTAGTCGACACGTTTACCAAGCAAGTTTTGACGGAAACGACCTTGTTTACCTTTTAAAATATCAGCCAAAGAACGAAGTTGACGTTTTTGTCCGGTTGAAGCACGTACAGTCTTGGTAGCACGAGCATTGTTGTCGATAAGAGCGTCAACAGCTTCTTGTAACATTCTCTTTTCATTACGACAAATAACTTCAGGAGCATTCAAATCAAGCAAACGACGAAGACGATTATTTCTGTTAATTACACGGCGATAAAGATCATTCAAATCAGAAGTAGCAAAACGACCACCGTCCAGTGCCACCATCGGACGCAAGTCTGGTGGAATCACAGGAATATTGGTCATAATCATCCATTCTGGACGAATACCATTTTTATGAAGACTCTTCAAAAGTTTGATGCGACGCATTAGACGTTCACGTTTAGCACCTTTACTTTTCTTTAGTTCTGTTTCAAGACGAACAATAGTTTCTGGTAAATCAAGTCTTTCAAGTAATCCACGAATAGCTCCAGCTCCAATGCCAGATTCAAACAAATGGCCATAACGTAATGACAAGTTTTGATAACGTGCTTCAGAAATAATATTAAGCATTTCAATATCCTTCAATTCATCTTCAGCATCTTTGAAATCTTCTTCAAGACTAGCCATCTTTCTATCACGTTCTGCTTCCAAATCTTTCAATACACTTTTTTCTACACCAGCAGATTTTTTATTGAAGTCAGCTTCAATTTCTTTTTTCTTAACTTTATATTCTTTTTTTAGAGCATCAGCCACGACTTTCTTTTCATTTTCATCAACATGAGTAATGATAAAAGAAGCAAAGTAAATAACTTTTTCAAGAGACTGAATAGACAAATCAAGAACCAAACCTACACGTGAAGGTATAGTACGTAAAAACCAAATATGTGATACAGGTGTAGCAAGTTCAATATGCCCCATACGTTCACGACGTACAAGTGAGTGAGTCACTTCTACACCACATTTGTCACAGACAATTCCTTTATAGCGAATTTTTTTATATTTTCCACAATAACATTCCCAATCTTTGGTAGGTCCAAAAATTTCTTCAGCAAACAGACCACCTTTTTCAGGTTTTTGTGTACGATAATTAATTGTTTCTGGTTTATAAACTTCACCGTAAGACCACTTACGAATAGTTTCTGGAGAAGCGACCTTCAGACGTAGAGCGTCGAAGTTCATGGAGTGAAAAGTATCGCGTGACATAAGATTTTTATTATTTTAGAGTTTAGATAATTGATTTAAAATTTTATTATTCTTCAGCAACTTCTTTTCCAATCATGTCTTTATTTATTTCAGAAAACTTTTTTTCTTTTTCTTGTTTTTGAGATTCTTCAACTTCTATATATTCATCAGCATCATTTTTCTTGAGTAACTCTACGTCAAGTCCCAAACCTTTCATTTCTCTTACAAGAACATTGAAAGACTCTGGCAAATTGACTTTAGTAATAGGTTCACCTTTAATAATAGCTTCATAAGCCTTTGATCTGCCTGGGACATCATCAGACTTGATAGTCAAAATTTCTTGCAAACTATAAGCAGCACCATAAGCTTGCAAAGCCCAAACTTCCATTTCTCCGAAACGTTGTCCACCAAATTGAGCTTTACCTCCCAAAGGTTGTTGAGTGATAAGACTGTAAGGACCAATTGAACGTTGATGAATTTTATCTTCCACCATGTGATTCAATTTTAACATGTAGTTGTAACCAACAGTTGTTCTATTATCATAAGCTTCACCTGTACGTCCATCATAAAGTTGGAGTTGTCCGTCAATTGGGAAGCCCGCTTTTATTAATTCTTCTTCAATTTGTAATTCAGTAATACCATTAAGTACAGGCGTAGCAGCTTTGTAACCAAGAGCATTGACTGCTAGACCCAAATGAGTTTCCAGCAATTGTCCCAAATTCATACGAGACACGACACCAAGTGGAGACAAAATAATATCTACAGGAGTTCCATCTTCAAGGAATGGCATGTCTGAAGCAGGAACGACACGTGAAATAACACCTTTGTTACCATGACGACCAGCCATCTTATCACCGACTTGAATTTTTCTCATATCAGCGACAGTCACTTGAACTTGTTTGATAACACCAGGTTGAAGTTTATCACCATTTTCAGTTGAAAATACTTTAACATCAATTACTTTTCCTTGTTCACCATGTTCTAAATAAAGTGAAGAGTCACGTACATCACGAGCTTTTTCACCGAATATTGCACGAAGCAATCTTTCTTCTGGAGTAAGTTCGGTTTCACCTTTTGGAGTAATCTTGCCAACTAATATATCACCAGAACGAACTTCAGCACCAATACGAACAATACCCTCTGAATCTAGATGGCGTAATTTTTCTTCACTAACATTTGGGATATCAGAAGTAATTACTTCTTCGCCAAGCTTAGTTTCACGAACATTTATTGTATAATCTTCGATATGAATAGAAGTATATCTATCATCTTTTACCAATCTTTCTGAAACGATGATAGCATCTTCATAATTGAAACCTTCCCAAACCATGTAAGCTACCAAAACGTTTTGTCCTAAAGACAATTCAGCATCTTTGATAGATGGACCATCACTCATAGGGTCACCTTTTTTCAATTTTTCTCCAACAGTTACAGTTGGACGTTGGTTAATACTACTTGAAGCATTTGATCTAGTATATTTTGATAAAGTATAAGTAGTGATTTTACCTTTAGTATCTGTAAATTCAATTTTACTACCATCGACATAAGTAACTTCACCATTGGCAGGTGCACGAAATACATAACCACTATTTAAAGCAGCAATACGTTCAATTCCAGTACCAACAAGAGGAGGTTCAGGCTTAATACAAGGAACAGCCTGACGTTGCATGTTTGTACCCATCAAAGCACGAGTCGCATCATCATGTTCCAGAAAAGGAATCATACTAGTAGCTACTGATAAAATTTGATTAGAAGCTACATCTATATAATTTATATTATCAGATTCAATAAGTTGAGGCTCACCATTTACACGAGCAGAAGTTCTTTCTTCAGTAAAGTAACCATGTTCATCAATTGGAGTTGTAGCACTAGCTGTAATAGTTCTTTCTTCTTGAAAAGAATTCAAATAAACAACTTCACTAGAAACATGAGGTTTTACTTGTACCTCTGTAAGACTCTTTTCTTTTTCTAATTTTTTGGCAATGTCAGCAGTGATTTTATCACCAACTTTGACAATACCTTTGACATCCATATTAGCAATTTCACCTTCAGTCAAACTAGCTTCATTTTTAATAACACTAATCACTTTTTTATAAGGAGTTTCCAAGAAACCAAATTTGTTAATTTTTGCAAAAGTAGACAAATGTCCAACTAGACCGATATTTGGTCCTTCAGGAGTAGCAATTGGACAAATACGACCATAGTGAGTTCTATGTACATCACGAACTTCGAAACCTGCTCTATCACGAGAAAGACCACCAGGTCCCAAGGCTGAAATACGACGTTTGTGTTCTAATTCAGCTAGAGGATTGATTTGATCCATGAATTGTGAAAGCTGTGAACTCATGAAAAACTCACGAATAACAGAAATCACAGGACGAGCATTGATAAGTTTGTTTGGCACAATAGTGTCCAAATCCATAGTACTCATACGATCACGAATGATACGCTCCATACGAGCAAGACCGATGCGGAAACGATTTTGCACAAGCTCACCTACACCACGAACACGACGATTTCCCAAATGATCGATATCATCAGCTTCTTCTTGAGTTACATTTAGACGAATAATTTCACGTAAAACTGTTAACAATTTTTCAGGTGATAAAACGCGTTGTTCTTTGTCATCGTAATCTTCTTTTTTCAAATTCAAATCAAATTTAATATCGAATTTGTAGACACCAACTTTACCAAGATCATAACGATCGAAGTTGAAAAACATCGCATGAATAAGACTCTTTGCATTGTCAGAAGTAGCTAAGTCCCCTGGACGAATACGACGATACACTTCGATAAGACCTTCGTCTTCATTACTTGCAGCATCTTTTTTCAATGTATTTTCAATATAGTCAATATTAGGATGATTATTGACGTCAGTAAATAATTCTTTGATTTGTTCATCTGTTGAATAACCAAAAGCGCGCAAAAGAGAAGTTGCAGCTACTTTACGTTTTCTATCTACCTTAATCCAAAGGACATTGTTTTGATCAGTTTCAATTTCAATCCAAGCTCCACGATTTGGAATGATTTTAGCACCATAAAAACGACGACCACGACTAAGTTCAGCAGTGAAAAAAGCACCAGCACTACGAATGAGCTGAGTAACGACAACTCTTTCAATACCATTGACAATAAAAGTACCACGATCAGTCATGAGTGGCATGTCACCCAAATAAATTTCTTGTTTTTCAGTCTTATTAGTACGTTTGTTTGCAAGACGAACATTGACACGAAGAGGTGCTTCAAAAGTAATATTTTTCTTGATACAAGTAACTTGGTCAAATTTTGGTTCATCAATATAATAATCTTCAAAATAAATTTCCAAGTCACGACCAGTAAAATCAGTAATAGGAGAAAGTTCATCAAAAAGTTCACGAAGACCTTCTTCAAAAAACCAACTATAAGAAGATTTTTGAATCTCTATCAAATCTGGTGCTTCAACAGCATCGCGAAGTGATGTAAAGAACTGACGTTCTTTGGTCTTAAGTGGTTGACGTCTGTATAGTGGAGCCATAAATATTTATTTATGTTTATTACTTATTATGATTGAAATCATTGACTTTAGTTTAAAGAGGAGATCATTCTTTAATCTAAAACCAGCGAATATTAATCTTTTAGGTAATTTATTATTAACTAATTTAAATAATCAAACATGTTGATTAATAAAATTAATAAATAAACTTCTTACAAATAACAAAAAAATTCCTCTTTGTAGAAAAGGATTCTTCTTTCATTTATTTGTGGCAAAAAAATTGAGCCATGTGATCTCCGATAGTCCGTCCCCTGCTTAGTCGCTAATATAGGGGCGATAATACCAGAATTTGGGCTAAATATAGAGAATTTTGCGCAAATTCAAGACGTTTCTGTTAGCATGTTTAGAATACATGAAAAATCGCATTTTGTCAACCAGGAGAACAGGTGGATAACTATTTGTCAAGAAAGCTTTTTTTTAGCTTATTTTAGCCAAATTTACAAAATCACTTTAATAAGTACTGTAAGTTAACCACAGATTTATCCACATTAGAGAGCTTTATCAACAAAAACTGCTAATAACTGCTAAAATATGATACAATGATATTCAGCCAAATGATTTATACACTATAAAATTTTACACTTTCTTAAATAAAAGTTATAATAAAATTACTTTAATAATCAATTATCCCGCAATCCCGATAAAATCGGGAATGGGATACAAGAAGGATCATTTTTATAAAAAGCTACAATAAATTGAACCTTCTCGTCCCGAATCCACCCAAGGTGGATAAATTAGTCGGGATTAAAATAAAAAATATGAATGAAAGATATAGAGGAACTCCACCAAATAGAAATTCAAGAAACAACGAACCAGCTAGACCATCAAACCCTGAAGATGAACCACCTCTTACAATGCGTAGACTATTAAATGACTCTTTACCTCTAGCTCGAGAAGCACGTGTTGAGGCCATTAAAGAGACATTACCAGATGACGATGAGACTGAAAAAACTTTAGAAATTTACTTGGCAAAAAAAGAAAAAGGTGAACCAACTTATCATTATGAACCAGGATTCCCTATAGCTGACGACGATAAAGCAGATTTTGACTACGCTGTAGAAAGAATTATTGCAAATACAACTCCTGAAAAAAGAGAAACTGACGAAATGTCAGAAGTTATGGAAGCCATAATACTTGATCAAACTGATACAAATTCATGGCTATGTTCAAGCAGAGACAATGATTTCAAAATGCATCCAAGCCATATTTGTGATGATGTTTTGAGAGGTACAGACCTATATTTAGAGTATCGTGAAGATGAAGAAACTCCTTATGGGTTAGCTATTGACGTGACTTTTTCTTCTCGTGAAAAAATTGAAGATAAAATAAAAAGAATAATTAAGAGAATAAAAAACGGGACATTAACAGAATTGTCATATGTACCTAGAGAAAATGAAGATGGTGATTTTGAAGCAACCCAAATTACAAAAATACCAACCGTCATTTTATCCTGTGATGCACCACGTCTCATGGAACTAATGAATCTCTGGTCTATAGCAAGTAGACCTCGCAAATTATATACAACAGACAAAGAAGAAAAAAATGCTTTACTTGACTTAGAAAATGAACTTATAAGTAAAAGACAAGATTCCAGTAAAGCTAAAAAGATTATGGAAGAAACAAAGAAAAAATATTTGGAAGAGATAGACAGAGCAAAAGCTACATTGAAAACACACGAAATACAAATGCAACTTCTATACGAAGCCGAATCACAATTGAAAATTTTTATACAAATAGCCTTATCTTCCAAACGTCAAAATACAGCAAAAGCATTTGAGCTTAGACTAAGAAAAATAGAAGAAGCAATAGCTCAAAAGAAACAAGATAATCCAGAATTTAGTGACCTATCTTATGAACATTTTTATCAAACAGATAGAACATTCAAGAATATTATGGATATCTTAGAAGAAGAAGCAAAATACATAATTCAATAAAAAATAATTACAAAAAAATATACCCCTACACATCTATTGACACATCTACATTTTTTTGGTATTTTAGAATGTCGTTTTGACATTCTTTTTTTTGTCACTGTCCAAAAACAGTAGGAGGATGAGAGGAGAAAAATGAAAGAAAAAAACAAAGATCTTACGAATCTGCCAGAACCTGTCACCCTCTTCCGAGTAAGAGTCAACGAAGGGATTCCACCTTCAATGACCATACTATGGTCAAACGGAAAACACGTGACCTTCGAAGGGAAGTACATCTCATTCCCTTCGCTCGAGCGAGCAATCGAAGTACTCGTACGCGCCGCAATCAATGGTGAACATATCACCATGGAAGATTGTGTCGCGTTGATCAACAAGATGTGGGGTATTTGGGAACGTCTCAACAATACCTAAGAACACATCACAAAACGACATCATCTCGGACGTAGGAGGTTGTTAAACACAATCCCCTACGTCCGAGACACCCCCAAAAATAATAAAAACAAAAAACATTAGCAAATGTTTTTTTATTTAAAACATTTTACATTTTTAGAAATAAAAGCTATACTAATATAAATTCATCTAATAAAAAAATATGTTCCACTGGAATCAATTACTAACAAATTTAGGTCTAAGTGAAAATGAATCTTTGCTTTATTTGACATCACTTGAAAATGGTCAAAAAACAGTCCAGGAATTATCTGCCTTGACAAAGCTATCACGTGTGACTATCTACGCTCTAATTGATTCCTTAAAAAACCAAGGATTGATAACCAGTGTCGAAAAAGGTAAAAAAACACTTTTTGCAGCCGAACCACCCCAAAGATTATTGAACTTCGGCGAACAAAGACTGCAAGATCTAAAAGCTACAGTATCCGAGATGAAAGCTGGTTTAGATGAACTTGACCTCAAGGCTCGTGGAGAAAAACCTGTAGTAAAATTATTTGAAGGAGATGAATCTTTGAAAGCACTCGCCGAAGATATAGTGCACAGTAAGCCAAAAGAAATTTATGAATTTGAGGACTTAGAAGCTTTTAGAAAAGTACCTATAGGTGACGCCGTGTTGGATGATCTCTATGGTAAATTAATAAAAATGAAAATAAATAGAAAATTAGTATATGGTACAAGTACTAGACCACCGAAAAAATTTAGCAATTACGAACAAGTCTACTCTTTTAAACTAGACGAAGAATTGAAAGGTAGTATACTAGCCTATAACAATAAACTCGCATTGTCAGTCTACAAAGACAAACAAATGGTAGTTCTAATAGAAAGTCCAGAGCTTGTAAAAACTTTTAAGAAACTTCTTGACCTTTTGATAGATAAAAAAACTAATATCAAAGAAATAAAAGAAGTTAGCAAAGAATAATCCCAAAAACAAAAAAACAGTACAAACAAACTACATACTGTTTTTTATTTTATAAAATGAAGAGGCCCCCGAGCATTGCTGCAAGGGGGCCTTTTTTTGTACCTCGAAAGGTACTAGAGAACCACTCTAATGGCGAACCCGAAGGCTATCCAATGAGTGGATGTCGTTGATGGATATTATCACTTAGTACACTTAAGACGTTTGCACATCTCTGTGTGACCCAAGTTGTATATCCACATTGATAGGATCCTTTTTGTCCTGGTTCAATAGCTCAGTTCAGATCCCAAAAACTGAGCTAGTTAGAGTGCTCTAGATGAGTCAGTCGCTTAGCGACCGCCCCCGCCTGCACCCATGGTCATCGTCATGGTTCTTCTCCTCGGTTGATAGGTGTGTAAGCGAGAACGCCCCGCCTTTTCACCTATCTTCTAACTTGGCAATACTATAGCATATTTTTAATATTTTGTCAAGAGCAACTGAACACACACCAAGAATTACCTTGTGAATATAGTTATATAATGTAAATATAAAATTAAATACACATGGGCTAATATAAGCCTTTTTTATAAACATGTGGATAACTTTGTATAGCAATACTTGACAAGTATGAGTATTTATGGTATCTTCAGAATGTTTGTAAATGATGTCTTAACAAATTTTGTCATAATAGTAGTAGCTTCAAAAGAAACTATCTCTATGATGTCAAAAGAGGCTTAACTGTTTCTTCTAGCGCATCAGCTACACTCTTGAGCCAAAAAGAGTATGCCTAGAGCTGTGACCATAGATATATATTCTCAATAAATATATATCCGATCCTCTCATGAGGCATCTATAGAATTTTCTATAGTACCGAGTGCGCTGGCCCTCTACCCCACTTGTCGTGGAAAGTTCAGGGTCCGGCAGTCGGTATTAGAGAAGTGTTAAAAATACTTCCCTGGGATATAATATGTAAATTTTACTTATTGTATCCTCGGGAGGTGTGCCAGTACTTGTTGTACTGGATGGACACATCACCCGACTTCTGGGGATGCCATACCCCACTACTCGCCCCAGTGGCAGGAGACAATCATGGCTCAGCATCAGACCATCATCACCGTCGGTAACCGTTCCTTCTACCTCGAGTACGCCATCGGGCGCATCGAGAAGAGTCGAGGAACGGACATGGAGTTCGTGTGGCTCCTGGCCCAGTGGTTCTCCACCCCCGAGGGAACGGAGTACCACGAGCAGGCCTGTGCCAAGCGGGCCGAGATCGAGGAGGCCAAGGCCTCCGAGAAGAAGGCGAGGATGAACAAGGTGAACCAGAAGCCGATGCCCAGCAAGGAGCAGATGCCGAAGGGCTTCGACTCGTCGCGTCCGCAGCGACAGCAAACCCATCGTCAGGACTACTCCGGAACGGGCCAAGGGCTCAAGCGCGCCGCCAAGGAGCGCTACGAGACCAAGCACGGCTGGGAGGCCTGATGTCTAAACCAATCCTAGGTGAGGTACAAACCCTAGGTCGAACCAGCGAAATCTGGACATATGCACTCGGGCAATGGCAAGTCTCAACAACTTGCCACCCCACATCTAATAATTTTTTAAAAAAAAATTATTAGATGTGGAGTTCAAAAAATCTTTCGCTTACGCTTTTTATCCTGGAAAATATTTTTCAAGAATAGAAAGTGTGGGCCATAAGACAGGTAAGTCTCAAAGACGGAAAGTTCCCCGGTATTGTGGGCTGGAAACCCCTCTAAACTGGTAAATGACACTTGGTAAATATCACCGCAACGTGACGCGAAGGAATATCCTAACTTCGCGAAAAAACCAAGTTAATGGAACTTACGTCTGTTTGGAAGACATCTGACTTATTCTCGTAGTTGCAAGTTGCAGCATCACGAGAAGGCGAATAGGAAAAGCTCATAGTAGCAATTACCTTTCGCTAGTCCACCACACACACCGGTCGATTACAGTTGCACAACTGTAATCGACCACCATCTCACTGATTATTTTTACAAAAAGTAATTAGTGACAATGTTACAATTCAAAAACCACCACAATACAAGGGGTACCCAATAGAGTCTCTTTGTCAAAAATTTCTGTGGTGGGAAAATTTGACTTGGAAATTCTATTGGGAACCTCTTTTGTAAGGGGTTCTTTTTTTAGATGAAAAGGACGAAAAAGATGAAAACTTTTCCTTTCCCCTCCTTTATCACCAAAAACATCGTCTCGACGATCGAGAAGATCGTCATGGGTCAGCTTCCCAGTAACAGTAGACTCATCGCCAAAAGTCTGAGCGACCATGACGAAACAATGGAAGACAACCCTTCCTACCAACTCAGACTCTACTCGTGGTGTTTCCAGTTTCTCAGCGCCATGCTGGTAGTACTGAAACAAAAGGAATACACCCATGAAGAAATGAGACGCTTGGAGAAGGAAGTGAAGTACATCTCCATCATCTTTGGAGATTTTCAGCCCTCATACTACAGACACCAACCCAATCGTAACGAAGCCATCATCATGAGCTTTCGCCTACGCGATCTGGTTTACGAGTTGGGCAAGTTTGAGCCGAGTTTTCTGGACTACGGCGAGTATACTTCCCATCTCGACGACTTCGATGAGAAGGTACCAGAATTTCTCAGCTTCCTGTCCAAACAAGGTCGCGAGGCCTGGCTCACCGAGGCGCGTGAGAAGTTCTCTCCGGAAAAGCCCTGGTGGAATCCTAAACAACTCAAACACTAACCAAAAACCTGTTTGTCGAGCTCTTGGCCGCACCGCCAAAGCTCGACAGACCAAACACTTTACAAAATTTTTCCAAAACGATTTGTATTTTATAAAAATAAAAAATAAACCGTTGTGAAAAAACACGACAACCGTAAAGGCCGGTCTCATCTTGTGAGATGTCTGGAGTTACACTGACGGTTGGTGAATTTGGTATCCAATTAAGGAGTCAGACATGCTGAACGCCCCCCTTTACGATATCTGGCAGGCTGGTGAGAGAGAGCTTGCCAAACAGCTTCAATGCGACGACGCCGACATCCTCAGTCAAGGGATGCTTGCCGCCCAACAACTGATCGAAGCTGGCCACCGCTACACCGATTTCGACTGGCGAAATCTGGTGGACAGTGCCCACCAGGCCATCGGGACCATGTCACGGGAGCTCGAGATTCATCTCGCTGACTTCTGCCATGCCACGAAGGGCTCCATCTCGTACCAGAAGTCGCTCGGCCACCTGCGCAAACTGGTGTGCTACTACGACACGCTGTACGAGATGATTACCTCCATGCCCACCAAGATGTTCAAAGATCTGGACAGATGGTGTATCAAGCGTGCAGGCCGGATCATTAAAGAGTTCGGTATTCGTGGAGCCTAGCGTCATCTGACGTGAAGCCCCGAAACGGACTCTCTGTTGACGAACAATCCTTAAAAAGATTGTTCGTCCATCATTTCAAATTTTGAAAATAAAATTGAAAGTTTGAAATGTTGTGATAGACACAACAAAAAGGAGCTCCCGTGGGTAAAACCCATCGGCGTCCTTCCTACGAGACTAAGTCTACTCGTGAGAGTACACTTCGTTTCGAAAATGAAACACTCCTCCAGCTAGGTGGACTGCTGGACAGGTTCCCCAAGAGCCTGATGTCCCGTCCACGCCAGAAAATGATCCGACAGTTGAAGCACTTGGGTGCCAAAACATTCAAGAACTTCAAAAACAGGATCTATTGGCTCGTCCGCGGATACGAAATCCGCCAATCACGTGTTGCCGGAGGACAAAACCCCGAGCAGACGGTCTTTCGTCATCGTTCCCAATGGGAAACGAAAAGCTCCCAGAGCTGGCGAAATCGCGCGTGACTCAAGTGGGGTGAAAGCTGTGCACACAGTGAGTAACCCCAACCAATTCACAAAAATATTTTTATAATAAATTTTGTAAACATATTTCTGTGAATCGACGCAGAACAAGCTAAGGCCCGCTTGAAAGTCTAAGAGCAAAGCGCTTAAAGATTTTCAAAAGTGCTGTCTGAATCAACAGACAGTTTCCGATTCATCGGAAAGGAGCTACACTGATTTACCAACCAAAGAGAGAAGTATGTACAAGATGACCCGTGAAGACTTCAAGGTGTCTTTCTATGAGAGTGAGTGCGAACTCCTGGGCGAGATCACCATGGCCGTCCTTTACCTCACCTCCACCGAGGGACAGGTCGACGAACAGGCCGTCCGTGATATGTCGACCTGTGTGAAAAACACCGTCAACATCATCGTCGGACAGATGAGCGCCTACCTGCAAGAACTCGCGGGTATGGATGAGAAGATTGATGAGGACGGTGTCTACGTCCTGCCACTGCTCGACGCCACGGAACTCTTCCTCATGCGAGATAGTATAGAAGATCTACGGATTTTCAATCCTGATTTCTTCGCAGAGGAGGAGATCATCCAGCTCAGGTGTTTTGATAATCTCATCGATCGTGCTGACCTGCACATGCAGGACGTACGCGACGCAAGACTCAATCTGGGTGAACGAACTGGCCACCCTGAGCGCCGCTGGTGGTCACCGAAGTACTAGATGTTAGGAGGGAAAGTCGGAGGGTGTCTGTGCAAACAGTTCACCCTCCGACCAAAAAATTCAATTCACAAAAATATTTTTATAAAAAATTTTGTAAACATATTTCTGTGAATCGACACAAAACAAGCTAAGGCCCATTTGAGAATCTGAGAACAAAGCGTTCAAAGATTTTCAAAAGTGCTGTCTGAATCAACAGACAGTTTCCGATTCATCGGAAAGGAGCTACACTGACTTGTGGACATCATTGTCCCCCGTTCATGTTCCCTGGAGGAATCATGAGCAACAGCAAGCACGCCCTCAACATCCCGAACAACACCACCCCGCCGGAAATCGACGAGTTCGGCGAACTGATCGACCCTCTCATCCTTCCACCCACACTCAAGGAGTGTGGCGTCGTCTCCCCGCTCAACGAGTGGGTCGAGACGCTCTACGATGAGTGGCTCGAGAATAAGATCCGTCGCCTCATCGAGACCGGTGAACCCTGGGACCACATTGTGGCCCTGGGCATGCTCGCCAAGATCTGGAAACCGACGTCGCCTGAGCTCACGAATGAAATCCTGTCCTACACGGGACCGGAGATCGCTCACCCCATCTTTTTTAGAGTGGAAAAGTGGGCCAAGTCGATGCCGAGCGAGACCTGTCAGGCCCTCGAACGTCTGGCAATCGCCGAGGCCGGAATGCTCAGCGACATCCTTGAGGAGATCATCCGGAAAAAACCGGAAAGTGAAGGCTGGATCTCTCAAGCAGAATCCCTTATCCACCGACGGGACGATCTCGACGGTGTCGAGGTGATTCTTCGCAATGCAGGCGGTGGAAAAACGCTCAAGCACGTCGTCGCCACCCTCGACGAACTTGGATGGCAATGGGTGGAGTCACTTCACAAGTGGCCACTGCCCGACGACGAAGGGCTGACGCGTCTGTCATGGTACTACCCTAACCTCTGGTGGGTAGAACAAGCCAGCGAGTGATTAGAAGATCGCTGAAACCTTTTGAAAACTAGAGAAATTAACAATTTTCTCCTATAAATGTTTATGGGAGACGGCTGACACACGATACTGTGTCAAAGTGAGGAGAAGATTGACCAGCACTCATCAATCCTCCTCACCTCAATTTTGTTCTTGATAAAAATCGAGAATGATGAGAGAAAACATACAAAAATAAATCGACCAAAATTATGGTCGATTTTTTGTAAAAAATATTTTGACAGAAAGTGATAGATGTGAAACAATATAAACAAAAATAATCAACTACCTTGCCACCGATTTTATCGAAATACGAAGTATGGGAAGGAATCCCGACTTGGTCGGAATTAAACAAATTTATGTCTTTAACTACAAAACAATTACCAGACCACCCAAGTGAAAACACTTTAGGGATAGACGAGGAACCTGTAGATAAAAATAAGGAAGATACCAACAATGTTGAATACCATAAAAAGGCTATTAATTTTTTGGAAAGAAATTATCTAACAGAACAAGATAGAATATTAAAAATTGTTGATGGTTACAAAAAAAATCCATTAATTTTTTTTGACGACTTAGATAAATTTGAAGATGAAAAATCAGAAACAAGATTATTTTTATTATCACAAATGTCACGACACCTAGAAATTACTCCAGAAAAAACAAAGGCTTATTTTAAAAAATACCCAGAAGATCTACATATAATAGCAACACTGTTTACAATACAAAGTCATGGACCTGAACAAATGCAAGAATATTACCTATATACTATAGCTATGCCTCTATTGGAAGAACAATACCATTTTGATTTAACACATAATCAATACTTAGACATTGCCGAAAGAAAAAATTTAGCTCCACAATGCTTGCTAAAAGAAAATTCTTACCCAAAATTTTATGATTACTTTAGACAAGAATATGGTGAGATGGCAGATAGCATAATAAAAACTTTACAAGATGCTATAAATTCACAATATGATCCAAAAAAAATGGACATCTCAAATATTTTTTCAGCTGAATTTGAAAATGCCCCAGAAGAAGAAAAATCAAAATTACTGAGAGAAATGATAGGTCAAATCCAATTATACTTTGTTTTCGAAGAAACATACAATAGTGCTTTTACAAAAAAAAATGTAGAAGAAACAAAAAATATAACAACTAGATCTACATACAATTTAAAACACTCCATATTATACAAAACAAAACAAAATGAAGAAAGTTTTTTTGAACGACAAGATTATTATACAAATTTAATGAATAAACGCCTGTCTTATCAAGGAGATGAAGAGTATGCTTTACATAAATTGCTTATAGAAATTTTAAAAAAAATATCTACCATTTCAGTTGACAAAGAAAAAAACGTAGCCACAATTGTAGAGTTTTGGGACAAAAACAGAAATCCTATTTTTACTAATATTATTGCAGAATCTTTAAGTAAAATAGATCCTAATGGATCTGCACATAAATTATTAGAAATTTTGAAACAGGAAGAAGAAAAACATAAAAGACCAATATCTGCCATGCTATATAGATTAGAATTTGGCAAAATAAATATTTCAGCTGAAGGTGTAAAATATTTAGAAAGACTTTATGACTTAGGTGAAAAAAATAATCCAAATCATTATGCCCAAAGACTAACTGCTTATGGTGACATTGGTATTTTTGACGAAGAAAAAAAATTATTAGGATATTTCAATCTTGGAGATATTTCATCTGAAGAAAAAAAAAACAAAGCTTCTGTTTTGGAATTTGCACTTGAACAATTTTTTTCTAAGCCAGCTGAGGAAGGTACAGAGGAGAAAAAACAACAAGAAGAAATTTTGCAAGAATTCAAAGACAATTATTTCAATTTTTTTGAAAGCAAATTCTTCCAAGATACAGGAGTAAGATTCAACAATTTGTCTTTTAGAGAACAAGCTTGGTTCATGCACTTTTCTCTCACAGCTCCTAAAGAACAACAAGAAGTAGCTTCGGACATAGTAAAGACTCACGGTGAGGCAGGTCTAAAAACATTTATTTCTCTAGATATAGATGGAAATGCCAGTTCTTATATTTTTGAAATATTTGAAAAACACACAAAAGAAGATGCAGATTTTATCTTTGCTAAATTTGCCAAACTGACAACAAAAATAGAACTACTAGAAGCAGAACTACATACATTTTTCAAAGAAAAACAAAATACAAATTTGGATAAACAAAAAATATTACAAGAAATACTAAATCGTGCTTTAAATATTTTGAAAACATTTTCACAAAAAACAAAAAAAGAAGATATAGAAAAAATGAAACAAGAATTAGATTCCCTTGCGAGCGCATCGAGTTCTATGAATAGAAAACAAAAAATGTTATAATAAAAATATTCGTCTTTATCATCCACTTAGTTCAAAAGAAATAAAGTTCAAGGAACATGCTGTTTAATCCAGATTTATCTATATTAAACTTTTCTCTCCAATTGTTTCTAGAATTTTTTTTCTAGCTTGGCTGAGTGGATAATGGGGATGAAAATTATTTATTCAAATATTAATACAAAAAATATGGGAATAGAATTTGGACCAAAACCTGACTTTGTAGTCACACCTGATACAAATAATAAACAATCAAAAGAAGATTTGAGGATTCAACTAGAAGCCCTCAAAGCTAGAATAAAAAATGGCGATACAAAAACAGCTCGTCAAGAGCTAGAACAAATATTAGCAAAATTTATCAAAAATTCGAAACAACAAAATGAAAAATTTTCAGATGAAGACCCTAATATTGAAAATTCACCTCTTGTTTTTGAGGTAAATACAATGCTTGCTGACTTAAGAAACAAAGAACAAGATCAAAAAGATGAGGAAGAGTTAGAAAAAAAGCTTGAAAAACTACTTAAAACAATGAAAGCAACTGACAATACTGAAGAATAATATTTTAAAAATAAAGAACACCAAAATGTTCTTTATTTTTTTGAAATTTAATCAATCGCCTAGTGACTCCAACCCTGTCAAAAATAAATTGAATTGAAAACTCTCGTCAATCTTATTTTTATACTTTTGTGTCCACAATCAACTACCTCGCAGTCCCGATAAAATCGGGAACGAGGTATAAGAAGGAATCCCGACCAAGTCGGGATAGCAACAAGCTACGAAGAATTAAAACCTCTCTTCCTCCTTGGGCGGATTAAACAGAAAACTATAAATAAATAACAAAAAAAATATTTTGTAATATAAGTCTTTTCTTAAAAAAAAGAAAGTGCTATAATAAAAAAGTAGTTTATTATTTTAAATAAAATTATAACTAACAAATATTTCTCACAACACTAAAGAGAAATAAATAATATAACACACATATGAAAAGAGAACAAACAGAAAGTAGACAAGAAACAGGCAAAGAACAAGAACCAAGTCAAATAGACAGAGCTAGAGAAGATTATGCAAAGAGAATAGCCAAAGACTTAATGCAAGAACAATATTCTAATAAAACACTAGAGCCAACCACTGTAGAAATGAACAGATTTTTGGCTAATTCTATAATAGATCAAGTTCTTGAAGGTCAAGATCTAACAGAACAACAACAACTAGAAATGATACAATCTCTACCGAGTAGAAACGAATTCAGAGCCACTATTGGTGGAAATAAATATGAAATCAGTTCTACTAGACAAAATCCAAATCCAGAAATTCAACAAAAAATAGAAAGAGCCATGATGCGCGCAGAAATAATAGGAAACACCGCTATTTATGGTTTCAACACAAAAGCAACATTTGAACGGGGTAATATGACATCATACGACACCCCCCTACCAACAGAAGAAATGATGAAACTTTATACAGCCTCTATTTCACAAGAAAAAAAGTCTGGAACAATACCTAAAGATCTTTATGGTAAAAAATTAGGTGTAGAATTATTTTCTAGAGATCCCGAGTTATTTGCTGATTTAGTTTTAGCTTTTTCTGTATCCGAAACACCTAATATGGGATCTTATGGACAAGGAAACACTGAGAAAGCAAGTGTAACATTAAACACACGTTTGTTTGAAAGATTTTTGACACGTTTGGGAATTAATGTCAGTAAAACAGAAGAGGGAATCCCTTATATAACAGGCGAAGAAGAAGTAGATACAACGAGAGAAAATTTTATAAAAATGATAAAAAATAAATTTGAACAATTTAACCAAGGAAGAACAATAGAAACCTATTCCGATTTAAAAGAAAAAAATAGTGAATTAAGAGGTCAAGTGACTTTTTTAGAAAGAACCGTAAAAGAAAGAGATGAAGCCACAAAAGAAACAGCCAGAGCCACAACAGCAAGAGAGGGAGAATTCCGTGCAGTAATAGACACAAAAACAGCTGAAACAAAAAGAAAAGAAGCAGAGTCAAAGGCAGCGCACGCAGAAGCTGATGCTGCAAAAAAACAATTAGCTGAAATAAAAGCTTCTCTAGAACAAGCTTTAGCCAGTAAAAAGGGCATGTTTGGTGGTCAATTAGAAGTAAATATCAGAGCCATATTAGAAGAAATGAAATAAAAAAATATTAAATAACAACAATAAAAACAGACTTGTCATAAAGTCTGTTTTTATTTATAAACAAATATTTAGTACTCAAACCTAGATCTACCATCATGAGTATGATCATCATCTATTTCTTCTTCTGTAATATCTTCTTCCTCGTCATCAATTTCATCTTCTTCCTTCTCATCTATATCAACATTAGCATATTGATCTTCAGTTTCTTCTTCTGTTTCGTCCTCTTCATAATCTTCATCAGTATTTTCTTCTTTTTCAACTTCGTCATCTTCTGGATCAATAAAGACATTGTGCTCACCTCCAGCAACCCTTGTACGGCCCATAGTTTCGGCTGTAACCAATATTTCACGAGCTTTGGCACCTTGAGAAGGCCCTACAATACCCGCCTCTTCTAGCTCGTCTAGAATTCTAGCAGCTCTTGCATAACCAATCTTCAAACGACGTTGAAGAAAGGAAGCACTGGCTTTTTCATATTTTACAATAAGTTCTTTACACTCTTCAAACAAAGGATCTTGATCGTCAGCGGTACCTCCAAACATATTCATAGTACCATTACTTCCACCTTTTTTACTTTCTATAATAGAAATATCATATTCTGGTTCATCATCACCTTTGAGATATTTCACAACATTTTTTAGTTCACTCTCAGAGATATAAGCACCTTGAATACGTACTGGTTTACTCAGTTCAGCTGTCTGGAAAAGCATATCACCACGACCAATAAGTTTTTCCGCACCAGAAGAATCCAAAATAGTGCGTGAATCAACTAAAGAAGCCACTGAAAAAGCGATACGTCCAGGGATGTTTGCCTTCATAAGACCTGTAATAACATCGACACTAGGTCTTTGGGTAGCAACGATTAAATGAATACCAACAGCACGTGCCATCTGAGCAAGACGAATGATGCCTGCTTCTACTTCACCAGCAGCAGTAGCCATAAGATCGGCCAACTCATCAATAATGAAAACAATCTGTGGCATTTTGTTAGCTTTGAAAGCTTCATTGTATGAAGTGATATCTCTACTACCAACTTTGGACAAGACTTCAAAACGTCTATCCATCTCACCAATACACCACTTGAGAGCATTGACTGTTTGTTGAGTGTTGGTAATAACAGGAGTAAGCAAATGAGGAATACCATTGTATAAAGTAAGCTCTACTCTCTTTGGGTCGACCATTATCATGCGAAGAGTCTCTGCTGTATTTTGATACAACAAACTCATAATAATAGTATTCATACAAACGGTCTTACCACTACCAGTGGCACCAGCTATCAAAAGATGTGGCATCTTCGGTAAGTCCGCGAACCAGGTCTTGCCACCAACATCTTTACCAAGTGCAACCATCATATTATGTTTGCGAGTTTCAAATTCTTTGGATTCTAAAAGTTCACGGAAAGATACTATAGCTGTCTTTTGATTTGGTACTTCAATACCCACGAGAGACTGACCAGGGATAGGTGCTTCAATACGAATAGGATGGGCAGCCAAAGCCAAAGCCAAGTCGTTGGATAGACTAGTAATTTTGGTAAGCTTCACCCCTTTGTCAGGTTTGAGAGAATATTGAGTAACAGTTGGACCAACACGAACTTCACCCATAGCAACACCTACATTGAATTCACTAAGCATGCTATGAATAATTTCAGCGTTAGCCTTGATATCTCCACTAGTCGGTTTGCCTCTCTTGGTAGTCAACAAAGCAAGAGGTGGTAAATTTTTGATAATAACACGTTTGGACCAAACATCATTTTTGTCTACTTCTTTTTCTTTGAATTTTGGAATTTCTTTTTTCTTTTCTTCATTATCTTCGTCTTCAGCTATGTCTTCCTCTTGTTTTTGAATTTTTTTACTTAGAAAATGTCGACCATGAGTTTGTCTTTCTTCCTCTTCATCCTCGTTTTCATAGTTTTCATCATCATCTTCATAATCATCATCTTCAGTTTCGTACTCACCTCTAATTTTGACTCCAGATTTGTGCTCACTTGATACAAAAAGTTTTTTAATAACAAAAAGAATACTCCTACCAAGCCAACCTAATCCTTCAAATATCTTTTGGTGGATAAGAACAAAAGCTGTAAGAGTAGTATTGAAAATAAGAAAAACAGAAATCAAACCCACACCAAAAAATATTACATAACTAGCAATACTTTTTAAGTATTCTTTCATAGGCCAAGCCATCATACCAAAAATACCTCCACCATGGCCATTTAAAGCTTGATAAAACATTTCACTAGTATCAAATTTCAAATGACTAATACTTGAAAATGAAATTAAAAAAATCAAAGAACCTATAATATGAGTAGGTTTGTAATCATACTTTCCGTCATTTATGAGAAACCAAGATATTATCAAAATTATTATAGGTACAGAAAATTTAGTAATACTTCCAAAAAGAAAACTCAAAATAATGTTGATCATTACACCAACAAAACCAGCTTTTTCAAATAAGCTTAATGTTATTATGATAGCTAATATAATTAGCAAAACCGCAATAATCCCACGAGAAAGCGTAGGATCGAGACGAGATGATTTTTTCTTTTTACCTTTGGACATAATGTTTGTGAATATATTATATCACGTTTTACAAAGTCCATAAAGTCTAAAAGTTCATAAAGTCAAAAGTTTAAATAATACAAAAAAACAGACTTTTTCAAAAAGCCCTTTTATAATGTAGGGTCAAGGTCCGCGCCGAAGCGAGGACCTTTTTCCCCTCCTTTCATTTTCCCTCCCCCCTTTTCTTTTTTGGCTCCTGCGGTGGTCTGGCGGCGAAGGCGCGGGTCAGCATCCTGACACAGGCCTCATTTTCTTCACGCTCTTCGCGTCTGAACTCCCTCACTGTTGTGCGGGCGCCAACGACGCCAAAAAAAGCAACCACGACTGAAACAACAATTAAAACAACAGCCATTGTCACCCTCCATTGACACTTATTTTTTACTATAAAACTACATAAAATACAAATATTTTATTAAGGTGTTGACAAAAAATGACAAACATAGTATAAATCTAATATATGATAAGCGAACTCAAAAAGATTTTTTTGGACATTGGTCTAAATGAAAAAGAAGCAAAAATATTAGAACTTCTTTTTTATTACAAACATTTAAAAGCCCTGGAAATAGCTACAAAAACAAAAATAAACAGGACAACTGTTTATTCTATTTTAAAAAACTTACAAAAAAAAGGATTAGTTACTACTGTCTCTATTTATGGTATAAATGAATTTCAAGCTATAAATCTCAATTTATTTTCCAGTTATATAAAAAGGCAAAAAGAAACTTTGAATAAAAGCCTAAAAAAAATAGAAGAACTAGCACCAAAATTAGATACCATTCGTTCTAGTATAGATTCACTACCTAAAGTTTCATTTTTTCAAGGTATCGAAGGTGTCAAACAAGCATACGAAGATACCCTCGATAATAACAAAAGCAAAAAAATATATGTATTTAGCGGTCCAGATATTGTTTTCAAAGAAATGG
>Ga0156636_133_pt1 | contig 29479 bp, 26 predicted proteins | sample RifOxyC3_FD_110710 | JGI IMG/M metagenome (GOLD analysis project Ga0156636, IMG submission 110710) | Candidatus Magasanikbacteria bacterium RIFOXYC12_FULL_33_11 | reverse complement strand
TAGAAAGGGGTCCAGAAAAAACCACATTTCCACCATGTATTCCAGCTTTTGGTCCAATATCCACAATCCAATCACTGATAAGAATAGTATCTTCATCATGTTCAACTACAATAATAGTATTACCTTTGTCACAAAGTTCACGCAAAGTAGAAACCAATCTGTCATTGTCTTTTTGATGTAAACCAATCGTAGGTTCATCAAGCACATAAAGTGCTCCGACCAATTGTTGTCCAACTTGTGAAGCAAGTCTAATACGCTGAGCCTCACCACCTGACAAAGTACCGGCCATACGATTCAAAGTAATATAGTGCAAACCAACATTATCCAAAAAAGACAAACGATTATTAATTTCATTAAGTGCTGCCGAAGCAATCGCCAATTTATTTGGAGACAGCGTTTCAATCAAACTTTCAAAAAATATTTTAGCTTCACCAATAGTTTGAGACACTACTCCCCAAATATTTTTCTCGCCAATTTTGACACTAAGGGCATTTTCGTTGAGACGTTTTCCCTCACATTTCGGACAGACATCTTCACTAAAAAGTTCTTTGGTACCAAGACCTGTACAATTACTACAATAACCATAAGGACTGTTGAAAGAAAAAAGACGTGGTTCAATTTCAGGAAAACTAAAACCATCTTTTGGACAAGAATATTCTGTACTGTATACTTCTTCTATATCTTTGCTATAAATAATTCCACAAAGTCCATCAGACAAATCTATAGCACTTTCCACAGCTTCGCCAAGTCGTTGTTTCACATCCGATAATTTTTTTGGATCTACTGTTATTTTATCTACGACTATTTCAATTGTATGTTTTTTATTTTTTGACAAAACAATTCTTTCTTTTAAAGAATACATTTTGCCGTCCACGCGCACTTCAAGAAAACCAGAATTATACATATCATAGAGCATCTGATAATACTCCCCTTTTCTACCACGCACGACTGGTGACAAAATTATAATTTCTGATTCTTTTTTATTTTTTTTCAAAGTCGCAAAAATACGCACATTTATTTCATCTGCTGTCATTTTTTCAATCTTAGTGCCACAAACTGGACAATAAGGTTCACCAATACGTGCATAAAGTACACGCAAATAATCATAAATCTCAGTAATAGTCGCAACTGTAGATCTTGGATTAGCACTGTGAGCTCTTTGATCAATAGAAATTGCTGGACTTAGTCCATCAATTTCGTCTACATCAGGTTTTTGCATACCACCAAGAAATTGTCGGGCGTAAGCTGACAAACTCTCGACATACCTGCGTTGACCTTCAGCAAAAATTGTATCAAAAGCCAGACTAGATTTACCCGAGCCTGACAAACCAGTAAAAACTATCATCTTATTACGAGGAAGTTCTAAACTAATATTTTTCAAATTATGTTCGCGAGCACCGCGGATTATTATTTTATCTTGCATATACATTAGTTAAAAGTTCGTAAAGTCAAAAGTTATAAAGTCTTTAAAAATAATAAATAACTACAAAAAGCCCTAAAAAAGGGTTTAATTACTTATTATTGATTATCTAAAGAACTGAGCTAATCATACCATTATAGTAGCTTTTGTCAATGTCTAACAACTTTCTTGTAAATAAAAAGCACTGATTTATTTCAGTACTTTCATTGTGTCAAGGGGGAGATTTGAACTCCCGACCTTAGGGTTATGAATCCTACGCTCTCACCAGCTGAGCTACCCTGACATGATAAATATACAAATAACAACTGACAAATCCCAAATTTTTATTATTCATAATAATTAATTTGGAATTTGTTTATTTTTAATTGTAATTTTCTACAGTAGCCTTAAGGGGAATTGAACCCCTGTTGCATGGATGATCCCGATACTTGTAGCCTGTAGGGGAATTGAACCCCTGTTACCAAGATGAGAACCTGGCGTCCTAGCCACTAGACGAACAGGCCATAAGTATCGGGACTAGCCACTAGACGATAAGGCCATAAGTATCGGGACTAGCCACTATACGGTGAGACCCTAAAAAACTATAAAGCCAAAATAATATACTATATTTTCATAAAAAAGTCAATTATTTGTTATTGATAATTACCGACTTGGAGGAATATGATAATATTGCATCATAAATTTAGCAATCTTGGCAAAAGTAGGAGAAGCTGTACTGTCAGCAAAAGATGCTTTAGGTTTGGAAAATTTTACCAACATCACAAATTTTGGATTATCAACTGGACCCAACCCGATAAAAGTATGATTGGTTTCTGTAATATAGATACCTTTTTCAGCAATTTGAGCAGTTCCGGTTTTACCTCCTATATAATATCCAGGTACAGCAGCTGTTTTACCCTGTCCATTATCTATTACTCTCACCATCATTCCAGCAACTAAGTCTGCAACCCTTTTATCCAATACCGTCATAATTTCTCTAGGCTTTGTAATTTCTTCTTTACCATTTGGATAAATTATTTTTTCAACAATATAAGGACGCATCAATTTTCCACCATTAGCAATTACTGAAAAAGCACTTGCCAATTGTAACGGGGTAGCAGTAAGACCTTGACCAAAAGAAGCCGTCGCGGTATAGCAGTCCATTTCTTCTCTTTTACTTATATACAAAGATTCTATTGTTCCAGAAGATTCTGTATCCAATTCAATACCAGTCTTTAAACCAAATCCAAAAAAGTTGATATATTTTTTAAAATTTTCCTTACCCAGTTTTTCAGCAACAAAAACCATACCTACATTTATAGAATTTTCCAAAATACCAGTCATAGTCTGATCACCATAACTTTTCAAATTAGCATTTCTAATAGGTTTTATACAACCTGCTTCAACACTACCACTATCAAAAAAATAAGTATCAGGACTAACCACATTTTCATTAATAGCAGCCGCCATAACCAAAGGTTTGAATACGGAGCCAGGTTCATAAGCATTGTAAATTGTCTGATTATTATAAGCCTCAGCATTTTCTACCTGGTTATATTTATTCAAATCAAGCATAGGACTAGAACACATTGTTCTAATAGCCCCAGTAAAAGGATCCATAATAATTAAAGCTGCTGTTTCTGCTTGATACAACAGTCTTTGCTCTTCCAAAATTTTACAAGCTTCAAATTGCAAAGACCTATCCAAAGTCAATACTAAATCAACCCCATCTTCAGATGGTTTTAGAGATCTACCAGCCAAAGGTATCCAACTCCCTTGAGCAGTTTTTGCACCTTCAAGAAATCCACCTTCGCCTGCCAATTCTTTTTGCCAATATCCTTCTAACCCATATTGACCAACATCATTACCATCGGCATCTTTACCCAAAAATCCAACCACTTGTGCAGCCAAACTACCTTCAGGATAATAACGCTGAGAAAAACGAGAAAAACCAATACTAGCTAAATTCAAAGCTTTTATTTCATCTACTTTTTCTTCCTCTACTTTTTGTTCAAGAGGTTCATAAGGGTCATCTACTTTACGTAATTGTGCCAAAACTTTTTCTTTACGTTCTTCATCATAACCAAAAATCTGAGACAATTTATCCAAAGTATCTTGTAACATACCTTCATCCTTCAACTCTCTATTGTCTGAATACACTGTATAAAAATCACGATTAATAGCTATAGGAAATAGATCTTCTCCATTTTCTGATTCCAAAAAAATCTCTCCCCTTTTTGGAAAAAGACTTTCATACATATCTTGTGAACCAGAAGCCAAAGCTGTATAAAAACTATGTTGCCAAATCATAAGTGTAAACAGACGCACTAATATAAAAAGAAAAGAGACAAAACAAAACAAAACCACCAATTTTATACGAAAATCTGGTGAGTAACTTTTGACACTTTGTTTAGGTTTTGTACGATAATTTACACGCACACAATTTCAATTTTAAATATATAATTTTTTTTATTTGAAATTAAAAAATTGTTTTAAAATTCCTAAATTCAAAATTTTATTCTATATTTGCTTATGTTTTAACATTCTCTTTTCAGCCACTTCTTCACTAATAATACCTTCTTCTAATAATCCTTTAATAGAATTTTCCATACTTTGCATACCATTTTTAGAACCAGTTTGGATAGCACTATAGATTTGAGCGATATTACTTTCCTTTATCATATTAGATACAGCAGGACTATTAACCATAATTTCTCTAGCAGCCACACGACTTCCTTCTACTGTTGGTAAAAGATGTTGAGTAACTATTATACGTAAAACAGAAGCTAACTGAATCATAACTTGTCTTTGTTGAGGTCCATCAAAAACATCAATGATACGTTCAATTGCTTCAGCGGCAGAGGCTGCATGCAAAGTAGAAAATACCAAATGACCAGTTTCAGCAGCTGTAAGAGCAATTGAAATAGTTTCTAAATCACGCATTTCACCTACCAAAATGACATTTGGATCCTGACGCAAGACATGCTTCAAAGCTTCTGCAAAAGATTTGGTATCAGTACCTACTTCACGTTGTTCTATAAGACTTTTATCTTCTTTAAAAATAAATTCAATAGGATCTTCAATAGTTATGATATGAGATTTACGACTTTTATTTATCTCATTTATCATTGTTGCCAATGTCGTAGATTTACCATGACCAGTCGGACCTACTATCAATACTAATCCATCTAATAAATTAATAGCTTCTAAAAGCTGTGGTTCAAAACGTAAATCTTGAGGTGTTGGTATTTTTTCAGGTATGACACGAGCAGCCAAACCTACCGTACCATTTTGACGATGTAGATTGACACGAAAACGACTTCCTTTCAATTCAAAACCAAAATCAAGCTCAAGTGTTTCTTCAAAAATTTTCTTTTTATTTGCATCAAGCAATGTATAAATAGCTTTTTCTAAATCTTCAGCAAAAACAGGTTCCTCTTCCAAATCCTTTAAATTACCATCAATTCTTAATGTCGGCTTATCTCCACCAACAAGGTGTAAATCTGAAGCCCCTGCTTTTAAAGCTTCTTCAAAATAACTTTTTATTTGTTTCATAAGCGATAGTTTAAAGTTTTTAGAATAAAAAAATCTTAACAATTACTTTGTTAATCTTAATTTTACCATATTGCGACACTATTGACAAAACTAGCAAAATATGCTATACTACTCTGTTTTAATAAAAGTCAAAATATTGGCTAAATTGAGACAATAATTATTTATAAATATAAGCCAAGATCATATGAAAATAGCAATGATCGGACAAAAAGGTATTCCTGCCATCTATGGAGGCGTGGAAAAACATGTACATGATCTTGCGCTACGTTTAGCCAAAAATCATGATATTTACGTCTATAGCCGCAAATGGTATACAAAAACCAAGAAAAATAGCTACCAAGGAGTAAATATTGTCCATACCCCTACCATCCATACCAAACATTTGGACGCTATTAGCCATACATTCACCTCTACTATTCATGCCCTTTTCCAAGGTTATGATGTTATTCACTATCATGGTGTAGGGCCTTCTCTTCTATCTTGGATTCCACGTATTTTTGCTCCTAAAACTAAGGTAGTAAATACTTTCCATTCTATTGATAGATACCACCAAAAATGGAACTTTTTTGCCAAATTCATGCTTAAAGTTGGTGAAAAAGCTGCGTGTACTTTTGCACATGAGACTATTGCAGTTTCTGAAAGTATCAAACAATACTGTCAAAATGAGTACAACATCGCGCCTACTTATATTCCAAATGGTGTAAACAAAATAGAAAAGAAAATTGGACAAAACAATCTAAAACAATTCAATCTTGACAAAAATAAATATTTTGTCTTTGTATCTCGTCTAGTACCACACAAAGGTGCTCACTTACTTATTGAAGCTTTTCAAAATTTGAAAAAGAATAATCCAGAAAACAAAATAATTCAAAATTTGAAATTAGCTATAGTAGGTGGTTCAGCTTATACAGATGAATACATCAAACAACTCCATGAACAAGCTAAAAATAACAGTGATATTGTCTTTACAGACTTCCAATCTGGTGACACACTAGATGAACTTTATGCTAATTCTCTAGCTCTAGTACACCCTTCACTAAATGAAGGTCTACCAATTACAGTACTACAAGCAATGAGTTATCAAATCCCTGTACTTGTTTCTACCATTCCAGAACACTTAGAAATTATTAGAGATCCGCAAGCTCTTTTCATTGAAAATAATATCAATGAAATGGAAAAATGTATAAAAAATTTCTTAGCAAAAAATACCAAGGAACATGAAAAGATGGCTAAAGATAATATAGCCATCATCGACAAACAATATACTTGGGATGTCATAGTACCAAGAATAGAAGAACTCTATAAACGAGTCTCTCTATCAAGCAAAACTAAATTGAAAAAATTGTAGCCTAACAAAAAAAACTTCCTTACAAAATAAGGAAGTTTTTTTATTTTAAAATACTGTAGCTAACCAATTTGAATTTGTAATTTGAAATTTTGAATTGCTAAAACGCCCCTTCACTCATAGTAACAATATCATCTTTACCATCAAAATCAACATCTAGAGATCTCACATCGATACCAGGATTTCCAAAGCTACTATAAGCCGTAAAAGCTTTATAGAGCAATTTACCATTATTATCAAATACTCTTACCTCTGGGGTACCCCCTTCTCCTCTTCCCACAATTATTTCATCTTTTCGATCTCCATCCAAATCACCTGTTGTAACATTTACTCCATATTTGAAATTACTTTCAAAAGGAGCAAATTCTGATTTGAGATTAAAATCTTTATCATAAACATATACTTTTGTTCTGTCTACTCCCCTACCCACTACCAATTCATTGAAACCATCACCATTGACATCACCTACCGCCAGAGTATAACCACCAGTATAATCTGTACCAAAAGGATAAAAATCTTGACCTTTTTTCTCACCATAAATACTATAAACTTTTATCGGTTGTGAACTACCTTTACTTGGAGCCACAAAAATTTCTGGGATACCATAACCTTTCAAATCTCCCAAAACGATATTCATCTTACCAGTATAAGCTGCTGTAAAAGGATATTCTTTGAAATATTTCTGTCCATCTTCACGCCAAGCTTCTATTTTGTTTACACTTGCTACAAATAATTCTTTTTCACCATTACCATTTAGATCAAAATACGCAACCTGATCACCACCACGATATTTTTCATCAAAGGTAAAAAAACCATTTCTAATTCTCATACTATCAGGACGAAAAAAACGCAAAAAAGCACCATTGGTAAAAAGTACATTTTGTAATGTTTCAAAAGTTTTTAACAAAACAAGGCCATCTTGAGATGGTAACTCTATCTGACTAACTATAGATCCATCATTTACACTCATGTCTTGTGTACCATGTATTTTTTCATACTCACCACCCAAAGATACTTTTTGAGCACTCTTTGTACTATTCACGACAGAAATTCCATTTTCAAAACTTCTTTGCCAGACATCTGGTTTATAACTATCAAAATTATTTTTAGAACTCGAATTACCAAGTGGTTTACCCAAATTAACATCGTATTCATCATACCACCAAGTCTGTGAATGTTCCTGATCACCATAATCATAAGAAAAATAAGCATCTTCCAAAAGCGAACTAGTAAGTCCAAAACGCATATCTTTGTAATCCTGAATATTGGTATTATTAGTATTAGAATTTATAAAATTAATAGTTTTATAAACATTATTTCTAGAAAGATCCTTTAATGTATTCATGAGATAAGTCCAATCAGATAAAGAAAAATTTTCTAATAATTTACCATTCAAATTTTGTAAATACGAAGAATTATGACCATTACCCAATAATATCAATGATTTGCCATATAAATTTCTTGTCTTTGTATATAAGCTAGACATACCTTCTACCCATTTTTGATTCGAGTCTTTGCTAACAGTACCATCATTATTTATATCCACATTTTCTTTACCAGGTATCCAAGTAACATTGTTCCAACTATTATCATAAAAAACTCCATCCCAAAGTCCTGTAGACAAAAGATTGTCTACCACAAATCTAGCGACATAATCATTTAATCTTTCTCCTTCATGTAAAGGAGCATCGTTAGTTACATTTAGTAGATAAGTACCTGGCCACCAAAACAATTTATTACCTCTAGTATCCTTCAAATACCAATCTTCATAAATACCATTGGCTAATTTTTTACGCATGACACTAGGTGAATTTTTACCATTTTGAGCAATTTCTTGTGGAGTAATGTAAACCAATAAAATAATGTCAGGATTCAAACTTTTTAATTTTCTGACCATATCAGCATGATTTACCTGTACTTCCATATCCAAGACTACCAAATCCCATTTAGCCAATTCATTTACTTGTTGGGAATTCAAATCCCAACGCAAATAATAATTGGCCAACTTAGGTGAATTTGTTTTTGCTACAACACTGCCAAATTGAAAAAAAACAAAAGAAAAGACCAAAACAAAAATAAGCATACTCTGATAAATATGTTTATTTAAAATTCTTATTTTATTTATTTTTCTCATATTATAGTTCTATCAAAAAAACAACATTCTTACAAAGAAAAATTATAACAATATTTTTTTGTAAACTTCTGTAAGATGCTGATAGTAGCTATCTATATTATTTTCTTCCCTTACATTATCACGTAATCCTTTTTCTATTTTTATCAATTCTTTTTCATTTTTATTGAACCATTCAGTTATTTTTTCTACCCAGAGATTAATATCACCATGATTAACCAACATTTCTTTTGGCATCATTTCTGATAATCCACCCAAATCACTAGCCAAAACTACTTTACCCAAAACATGAGCTTCCAAAACACTCAAAGCATAATTTTCAAACCACTGTGAAGGCATTACTAAAAACTTAGATTTTTTTATTATATTATCCAATACATCTCCTGTTTGATAACCTAATAACTCAATATTTATTATATTATCTTTAGCAATACTTTTTTCTAAAATTTTTTTCAAAGGTCCTTCCCCTACCATTTTAAAATTTATGTGTGGTAATTTCTTTGCAAAATCCAAAAACAAAGTTACTCCCTTTTCTTCTGAAAGTCTACCCATATATAAAACATATTGACCAACAGACAAATCTACCTCAGATTTTAGATCTACAAGAGGATTAGAAATCACTTCAATTAAGTTTTGAAAACCAACAGACAAAAATTTATTTTTCAAAAAAATACTAGGACTGATATAAACAGAAACAACATCATTCCATTTTTTCCACTTCCTAAAATAGGCTTCACAAGTAACAAGAAAACTTTCTACAAAATTTTCCATGCAGTTTTTTAGCAAACATTTATAATAATTTCTACCACAACTACTTTCATCCAATTTACCATGATGAAACAAATTATAATTTGGACTAATCATTTTGTAATCATGTAAAGTCAAAACAGAAGGTATCTTTTTCTTTTTTACAACATCAAAAATTGAAAATGACAATTGATGATAAATATTATGAAAATGTATAACATCAGGTTTGAAATCTTCTACGAGAGAGGCAAACTTCTTTTTGGCATCTTTATTGTAAATAATTTTGAAACCTAAAACAAACTTCTTCCAAGCAGAAATTTTTTTATAATCAATCTCATCTATAAAATAATCATTTTCTACAATATTTTTATCATTTTTCATGCCAAACACAGCTACTTCATGACCATTTTTTTCCAAAATTTCTTTGGTAGCAAAAACTACTCGTTCGGAACCACCACGAATATACCAATATTTATTTACCAACAATATTTTCATAAAAAATAACTTATAAGTCCCTCATTCCCCCTATTTTATTTTGAACTATCCACTTAACAACTTTTTGAGGATTTTTCTTGATAGCTGTACGAGCAGTACAAATCATCCAAGCGGGTCTGCCCAAATTGACGACTTTTTCACGCGCATCATTTGCCGTATCACTATGCCACAAATCATTTAAATTATCATAATTCTGAATATTACCCATTGGATAATTGTGTACTACAGAAGGATACACAACACCTCGAGGATCTAGATAAAAAAATTTATTACCAGGATCATTGTTCAAAACTTGTACTTTTTCAATACTAAATTTATACAAACCATGAGCAAAAAAAGCTCTTACCCATCTTTTTGGATGCCAAGATTTCAATTCACCATTAATAAGATGAATATATTGTTTCTTCAAGACTTCCAAATCAGGCTTATTATTATCATTATTACTACCACCAAAATAATGCTCAGAACTTTGCGCAAAAGCATGGGTAAACTGTATTCCTCTTTTTCTAGTTTCATCATATACTTTGCTAAAATCTTGTACATTTTGTGGCAAAATAGTGAAAGCTAAACGCAAATTTTTCATACCCAATTTCTGCAATCTATCCAAAGTTTCCATATCTTTTTCCCAAGCATTTGGAATTTTTCGTATTTCTTCATGCATATCACCATAACCATCGACAGAAATAGCAATCCCAATATCTGGTTTTATTTTCAAAATTTCTTTCATTTGCTTTTCAATCAATTGAGGCATGAAACCATTGGTCGAAATTACCATACGCGCTTTTGGAGCCGCTTTTTTTACAGTAGCAATAATCTCTAGAATATCCCCACGCAAAAAGGGCTCACCACCAGAAATATTGATATCTCGAAGAGAGCTTGGCAACTTTTTGTATTCTTCGACTGGTAACTCAGGGAAATCTTTTATCTTCCAAATATCACACATCACACAACGTGAATTACATTTGTAAGTAATACCAAGAACACAGTCTATTGGATTTTGAATTTTCATATTCTGCATAAGCTAATAATAATTAAAAATGATAAAAATACCGATATTTATTTCTTTTGTGCCAACAACATACAAACTAAAATATCCATATTATCATTATTTCTATAATTAGTGTTTAACCCTTTTGTTTTATCATTTTTAGATAACATTTTTATAGGAACTACCTGAATATTTTCCCAGCCATTATTCTCTAATATAGCTACATAATCCTCTGGACGCAAACGATTGGGTGAACCAGAAAATGAACATAACTTATAAAAAGATTTTGAAAATCTATAAATATTGTTAGGGTCCATATCTTTTATAATTCTAGAATGAGTTTGCAAATCTACTTGTGCAATCAAGACAGTCCCTTTCTTTACTACAACATCTAAACTAATAAAAAGTTTATCAACATCTGAAAAATGTTCAAAAGCAGCATGACTCAAAATTATATCCAAACTTTTGGACAATTTGAGGGAAGATACATCGAATTTCGGATCAGCCACATAATTAATCTGAGCATCACTATCTCCTAACAAGTTACTATTTATTGAATCAGCTATTTTACTCCACTTTTCTTCACTAAGCTTATATTCCTTTTTTAACTCTGACAACAAATAATCATAAAAGCTTTTATCCACGGTAGAAAGCAAATTATGAGCATCCAGTGCCGAATATCTAGCGACACCTTTGGCCAACAATATAGAAGCTACCCCCAAATCAGCACCAGGTCCTAATTCTAAAATATTTTTATTTTCAAAAGAGACATCTGGCAAATAAAATTTCAACCAATGTTCATAACTATCAACGACAGACTTATCATAAGTCACAATACTTTCATAATCTTTGGTATCAATCAAACGTGGTTTTTTGTAACCTTGTAAACTATGCCTAACTTTATTAGCCATCATCATACAACCACCAAAAAACTTCAAAAAAAACTCTGAATGTTTTTTGCCTAAAGTCATCTCTTCTACATTTTCATTTTTTAAAACAGGTAATTCCATAAACTGTTTTTTATAATATTATCTGTCAACTAAGTTTAAATAAATTTCTTGATATTTTTTGGCCATATCTTCTACACGAACATTTTTTTGTGTCCATTCTCTAGCATTTTTGGAAATAATGTATGATTTTTCTTTATCGTCAATAGATTTTTTTATGACATTAGAAAGTTCAAGAGCATCTTGAGATTGAAATAGCAAACCTGTTTCACCATCCTTTATAATTTCTTTCAAACCATCTACGGACGAAGCTATTACTAATCGTTCAGAAGCCATAGCCTCCAAAGCAACCAAACCTAGTCCTTCCCAGAGAGATGGCATAAGTACAATATCAGCATTATCATAAGCCTGCTCTACTTTTGTGACAGCTTCTTGCCAATTTATCTTATCTGCTACACCAATTTTTTTGGCATAATCTTGTAAATCATTCTTCAATTCACCACTACCAGTAATATCTAATTCTACGTTTGTATCTGACAAATAAGTAAGAGCTTCTATGGCAACTTTGTGACCTTTTTGTTCAGTTAGACGTCCAATGATAGCCAACTTAATAGTATTATGGAATTTATTAGACTTAATATTTGAAAATCTTTTTATATCTATCCCATGTCGAATGACTTCTATTTTTTCCAAACGCACTCTGTATACTTGAGACATATACTCAGCAACAGCTTGTGAAGGTGCTGTATAAACTTGAGAAAAATTATGCATAAGACGTTTGATATATGCTCTCAAACTTGACTCTGCAACATTTACATTATGCTCTGTAGTTACCACAGGTATCTTCAATAACCACGCTGCCAATCTCCCCCACAAATCAGCTCCAAATAAATGAGTATGCACAACATCTGTACTAATCTCTTTCAAATATTTTTTTAAAACAAAAATACGTTTGAAATAAGACACCTTACTCAAATCTAATACGTCTAAATTCACATTTTCAGGTACTTCACTTGCAAAAGCTTTTTTGTCTTTTAAAATCAAAATACTCTGTTTAATATTTTCCTCTGAAATATATTTTGTCAATTCTAAGACAAACATCTCAGCTCCACCAATATCTAGTGTCGGAAGTATATGTACTACATGCAATTTACTGTTTTTTTCTTTCAACATAATTCAAATAAAAAATTGTAGTAGTAAGACTAATACCCAAAGGCAACCACAAAACTGCCAAAAAATAAGAAGTATTAAACAATTGAAAAGTAAGAGAACCAATCATCATTACAAACAATGTCGCCAACAAATATTTGTTATCTTGTGTTTTTACATTCTTCATGGCCCTCCAAGTATACCATAAAATAAAGAATATAAATATCGAAAAAGCTATCAAACCAAGCACACCTTCTTCTACCAAAAGCTTCTGTATTATACCGTGTGAATCAAGAGGATCTCCAAACTCACTACGAAAAAGATAGTTGTCCTTCACGATATTGACGAAGCTCCCAGGACCATAACCAATCAAAGGTTTTTTGAGAGTATAAAATACAGCAATATCCGTCAATTCCCACCTAGAATAATTAGAACTCTTTACAGTGCCAGATGTCAAAAAAATCGACATATACAAAACTATTGGTAAAAGAATTGTTGCAACAATAAGACTTACACTCAAAATATTCTTTGGTACAAATCTCTGCATCTGCTTTCTATAGATATAAACAAATGCTACAAAAGAAACCAACAAAGCTAACCAAGCAGCTCTTGAAAGAGTACCCAAAGCAATAACTACCATAAATAATGTCGCAAAAACTATCCAATTTTTCTTTTGTTGATACCACAGATAAATGCCAATAGGTATTATCATCACCAAAGGTTCTGCAATTACATTGTGATTTACACCAAGAGGAGTGAACCCCTTCCATAAGGCAAAAGGATGTACTCTAGTCCACCCCACACTTGGATCTACTATCAAAGACATAAATCCATAAAAAGATACCAATAATCCTACACCAAACCATAAATACAAAACATTCATAAAAGTTTTTTTGTCCTTGATCAGAAGTATTGGCAAAATCAAATATACTATTGATACAAAAATCAAAGGACGTAACCAATAAGTAATACTTTCTACCATGGTTCCATCATAGGCTCCTCGTGTAGAAATAAAAGCAATTAACAAAAAGACAGCATAAGCCAGAAATACTGGCCAAATTTTTTTCAATTTTTTAAATTCTAATTTTTTAAATCCAAAAATCCAAGAAAAAAATAAAGAAAACAAAAGAAAAATTGCCAGAAAATCAGACAAAGGAGCATTGACCGTATTTATATAAGGTATTCCTCTTGTAAAATTATAAGCACCAAAATCTATTTCCCAACCATGAAAAAAAGAAACAGAAATCAAAGCATAAAAAAGATATTCTATCTTTACAATACCTAATAAAAACAAAGATACACCAACGACTATATAACCCAATATCGGGGTAACAACATACAAGATTACACTGATAGTCAAAAGCAACAAAATAAGCAAAACACTAGTAACTGCGACAGGTTCTCTCTTGTAAATATATTGCCAAGGTCTCAAAAAATTTGGTGAGGGTAAATTCATAAATCATTTAAATAAAGTGATTGTATTATAACAATAATCAATAAGAAAATAAAGCAACTCCATTATCAATTAGCAATGAATAATAAATAAATAAAAAACAATCTCTCAAAAAGATTGTTTTAATGCTTTAATATTTTTATATTTTCATTCATCACACAAATATCAATAATTAAATAAAAAGACATAATCAACCACCTCATCTTGCTATCAAAAACATTGATAAAAAAATGTAGTGTGGGGACGAGTGAAATATTACTATTTCTCTCGTCCCCAAGTTTCTCCTTTCCCGTATATACCGACGGACCAGCGGTACCTTGTTTACCTCTTAGTTTTTTGAGGCTTTGTGACAGGATGCTAGGCGAGCACCCTATGTCTATCTAGTAGACCGAAGCAGGATTGTTTATGGTCGGACATACGAGCATCTCCTTGGTGAAGAGGAGATTTCCCTCTCCTCCACCTGCACAGGCACCCGGCTCCGTCTGGAAGAAGTAGTCCACCACAGGGTAGGCTTCTCCATCCATCAGGATGATAAGGCTATGCTTGGAAGAAGTGCCCGGCTCACAACCCCACCAAGTGTGGTTGAGGTTCTCGACCGCCACCTTCACCCCCCAGACACAAAGGTCATCGTAGGTGAATGTGTAGGACTCGTTGAAAGCCAACTTCTTGTCCCACTCTGTCTGGTTACTGTTGTAGACGTGGATGATGGCTTCGGACGTAACACCATCAACATGGATGAACTTGAAAGTGAGGCCCCACAACTCCGAGGAACAGACCTTCTCGTTTGTGCAGTGATCGACGGTGGTGTAGTCCCAATCGTCGCACTGCCCGTCGGAAAGACAGTCCACAGCCTGCGTGCCACAGGTGGTACCAGTGAAGTACTCCCCGCAGTTGCAGGTGAAGCCGTTGACCTCGTTGGTGCAAGTCCCACCGTTCTGGCAGGGATTGGGATTGCAATGATTGACCGGCACCACCGTGGTGTCGGCCGAGGCGAACGTGTCCTCGACAACCTGCGTGTCCATCGCGACGTAGGTGTCACTCGAAGGAACGTAAGTGTCTTGCGGGGATTGGTAGGTATCCGTCGGCACGACGTAAGTGTCGGCCGGCTGGTACGTGTCATCCTCCACCAGGGTGTCCGTCGCCACCGAAGTATCGGCGGGGACGAACGTGTCGTCGAAGACCTGAGTGTCCGCCGACGCCGTGTTGGTGTCGGTCGGGACGGTAGTGTCCGTCTTCGCCATGGTGTCGACGGAGACGTACGTGTCGTTGTTCATCGTCTCGGTGCTGTCGGCGACGAGGACATCGCTCGAAAACGTGTCGGTGGACTCGAGAACATCCGCCGAAGACGACGGATCACTCTTCCCCAGCCCGAACTCACAGGCGCCGAGCTGAAGAAAGAAGAAGATGGACGCGATGACCAAAACGAACTTCGACATGGTGCCCTCCAGGCTTGGTCGAAATGAAACAAATCCAGAAACAAGCAACTCTTGCTCTAGAAATTTGGCAGATTTTGGGCTTTTTGACAAGCTTAATACCTTCCTCTCTGTCAAGATTTTTTGGCTAAACAAAGAGGAAAATATAAACTTTTTAGAACGGAGTAGTATAGCACATTTTAGGCCTTTTGTCAAGTACTAAAAATACTCATAAAAAAACAAAAAGCCACCTTTTATGAGGTGGCTTTTTTATAAAAAATTTTTTTACAATCTTTCTATACTAATCTCCATAACATTGGAATAGTAATCACTTGGCCCAGAATAAGTAATCTTGTACCAAGGTCTATAACGACTACCATTGTTCAAACGAACATATTGACTTTCACCTACTTGATGAAATTCAAGTGAAGTAGTATTAGCATTTTTCAAAGATACTTTCAAATAATCATTGTAGTCTCCATAATTGTCCACGAAATTATCTACTCTTACTTGCAATCCACTGTTGTGAAAAATAGTATCACCAATACAAGCAGCATAAAGTCCATCACCATCAGCAGAGTTGCCACAACTACCTAGAGGTAACACATCTTGAGGTTCAAGATAAAACAACAAGTGAGAAATATCATCTACCTCTACTCCAGCAGGCATACCAGAAATCTGAGAAACACCATCACCATTGTTTACCAATGCAAGCACAATCATATATTTACCACGATACAAATCTGTGACATTCATTTGCATTTCTTGATTGTAAGCACTGTAAGAAAAAGTTGGTTGTGAAGCTTGTAAAATACTAGCAACATTATATTGTTTGAAAGCAACATTGTTGTAGTTTTCACTAGAAGTATAAGCAAAAGCTACGTAAGCATTTTCACCAGGTATAGCATAACTACTAGCATCGATTTTCAAAGTATTTACCTTGTTATCTAGAGTCACAGCATTGGCATATTGATACCAACCTACTCTTTGAAATCCGTATTCATTACTATTTACCAGTTCGTTTGAGGCCATATCATAAGCACTCATACGAGTAATCTTGTTGGCATTTATTTCAACCCAGTTTACTCTATATTGAGTGTTAGAACTACAGTAATATCCGTAATCACGCATACCATGTCCTGTATCTTTAACACCATTTTGTAATTTATATTCATAAGAACCAGCAGTTCTTCTGATATAGATACCATTTGATACTTCACGACAAGAAGCTACATTTACATAGTTGTAACTCATGGTACTAGCTGAAGCACTTTGTAGACCAACTGTCGGTAAAAGTACTGACAAGATAGCCACAAAAACAAGAAATTTCTTTTTCATATTTTTTATATTATATTATGAATAATGATGAAATTAACACCCTGCCACAAACTGACAAGATATGAAAGAAAATATTTTTAACAATTTAATCTGAAAAAATTAAGTCCTCTCGTCCCGCTCTTCGCGAAGGGCGGAATTAAAGAATAAATGGTTATTCTTTCCTACATTTTACTACCAAAATATTTTGATAAAAAAATGTAGGAACGGGAGGGAGGCTGGCCAGTTTCTCATCCGAAGATGATTCACTGGACCTTGCCTCGCTCCCGAGTGGTAGCACTATTATTGATACTAGCTAAGACCAATACTACCTATGGTCAAAGCCAGGTTCCGCGAAATTGCGGAGACGACGTCAGGGACAACCGAGCATCTCCTTCGAGATGTAGATGTTGCCACCACCTTCCCAGGGGTGGCTGACCGGGTTGCCCCAGTTCATCTCCCTATCGTCGACGAAGACACGTACACCGTTGAAAGACGGCGTGCCCTGCGACGGGTCGTTGTACCACGGCATCGTGTGATCGATGTCATAGGCGACCCGGAGGTCGACCTCGAACCCCCAGACGCAGAGGAGCGCCTTGTCAAGATCCGCGTCGAACGGACTCGGCAGGTACGGGCTCTGCGCGTTCTCCTCGGGCCCGAAGTACAGGTGGACCTCCGAGGGCTGCGGCGACGTGACCATGACCTTGAAGGTTCCTTCTGCCTTGTACTGACAGTTGAAACCATAGACGCCGAGGGGGCAGTCGCAGGTGTACTCGTTCACGCCGTCGGTGCAGGTCCCGCCGTTGAGGCACGGGTTGGGCGAGCAGTCGTCGATGTTGACCTTGCAGTCATCGCCGACGAACCCATCCTCACACTCGCAGGTGTAGCTGTCGACGCCGTCGGTGCAGACGCCACCGTTGAGGCAAGGGTTGGGCGAGCAGTCGTTGACGTCGATGCAGGTGACGCCGTTGCCGATGTAGCCTTCCTTGCAAATGCAGGTGTAGCTGCCGACGGTGTCGATGCAGGTCGCGTTGACCGAGCATCCGCCGTTGTTGGTTGTGCACTCGTTGACCGGCACCACCTTGGTGTCGGTCGAGGTCATCGTGTCGTTCGTGGACTCGACGGTGTCGGCCGTCGGTCCACAGGGCTCGTCGGCCGCGCTGAAAGCGCAGCCGGAGTTGAAGAGGAGGGCCAAGGCCACGAAGTTGCGCGGGTTGCGCATAGTTTCAAACCTCTCTGTAACGCCCACCATGCCGGAGGGCAATTGGGGTTTCCCCGTCTTGCCCCCGCCACGGAGGCTGGGGTTGGGGAAGATGTCACTCGACATCTTTGGCACGGCATACAATAGACAAAAATATTTATCTACTTTATGCCATGCCTAAAACCTTTTGTATCACGGTAAATTGTAAAAAACTTTTATGTCAGCTCCATCATATTTGAAAATGATAGAACTCACACACTGAGCACCTAATAAAACAGATACTCACTGTGTGTCCCCTCTTTTTTTCAAAAGAGGGGGTCTAAGGCTGTCGCCACCCGAGTCAACTACTCTTGCGAGATAGTCAACTACGAGTGACGACAGACGTTACTAGAAGTGCCAGCCACCGTCGACCACGAGGCCGACGCCGCCCATGGGCTCACAGTCCTTGCGGACCATGATCCCGACGAGCACCTTGGCCCCGAGCGAAAAGTTCTCACCCAGGACGACCTGCAGCGCCGGACCGGCGCCGAGCAAGGTGTTGAGCTCGCCCTTGATGTTGCCGGCGTCACCAACACCGACGATCGCTCCACCGAAGTGGATCTTTTCGCCGACGTGGTAGTACGCCGCGACGTCACCGATCCAGCCGAGGCCGTGACCGCTGGCGCCGAGCCCACCGCCGAACTCGAAGTGAGCATCGCTCCACTCGAGCCGAAGGTTGAGCTTCAGCCCGCCTTCGACACCCAGATGGGTCAAACTCGACCAGAAGCCGAGGCCCATCCCGACCTGGAGGCGCTTCTTCAGCGCCTCGACATCCTCCTTGACGACCTTGAGATCGTCGGTGTTGGTGGTGACGCGGATGTCCAGAAGCTCGAGGCTCTCGCTGAGATTGTCGATCCGACCATTGAGGGTTTCCTCGACGTCCGTGATCGCCTGGACGGCTCTCTGCTCGCTCAGAGTGATCGCCACCCGAAGCTGCCCCTCCACCTCCTGACGGATGGCTTCGGGAAGCTGCTTCAAGGTCTCCATGATGAGATCCCTCTTGGCGTAGTAGTCGTCCTTCATCTCCTTGAGCTCGAGCTTGAGCTTGGCGATGCGGTACGAGGCCCCACGCCGCGAGCGGAGCTCCTCCATCTTGAGCTCCCGGACCGAAGCCCGGAAGTCTGCGTCGACGGAAGGAGTGATCTTGCCGACCTGAGTGAGAAACTCGGCCTGCTCGATGCACTTCCACTGATGCCACGACGGGAGGGTCGTGGTACAGCAGGTGACCGCCGCCTTCTCATCGTTCATCGCCAGGCACTTCTCGGTCGGGTTCGGCTCGAAAGCCTTGCCCGCCTTGGTCGCCTTGTCCTGCCGCCCGACGGTCGCGAAGTAGGACTTCACGACCTGACGACACTGACCGAGGCGGGTGGAAGCCCGCTCGGCGCAGCACTGAAGCGACGCCTTGAGGTCCGCGCCGATGCACTCGCCGAGATTCTCGACGGGTGCCGGCTTGACCTGCTGGACCACCAGGGTCGGGATCGACACGGGCTGAGCCTGCGCCTGGTTGGAGTTCAGGGAGAACGCCATCAGGATGATGGCGACGAGCTGGAGCAGCGCGGTGTTGCGCATTCTAACTCTCCTTGAAAGAAACTGTGCCCTTCCGCGAGGGGCACGAGACGACGGTGCGTGAAACGCACCTAGGAAACGTGCCCCCCACCTGGAGGGCGGGGAACTTGGGGCAACCTTTGCCCCTATGCGGTTCCTACAGACAATTACTTATCTATAAAAACCGCATAGAGACTAGGCTTTGCCTTTGGCAATTTCTAGTAACTTACGTCTTTTCAAGTGATCAAACTAATAACAAATGTTGATAGTAAGACAACTACTCAAATAAACGTAATTTTATGTAAAGAACATATTAGATAGAGTGAAATACTCTATTGCAACTAGCAATATTACTTGCTAGCTACAAAAAGGCTTCCTTCAATATCTTATTTTTTTAACAGACTATTATAGCACATTTAGAGCTTTTTGTCAATAGTCTAGACCAACAATTAAATTCCGTTACAAACGACTCTCAGAGCACTCCTCTTTCAGCGAAAACAAATAATTTAATTCTTTGAATTGACAGTAGACTATAACACAAAATTAACATTTTGTCAAGAGCTACTATACAAGATATTAACACCCAAAAATTACTACATTTTTGAGCTAAAATTAGTCAAATAATAGATTATCTACATGAAAACAAAAAACCGTCTAAATAAAGACGGTCTTTATATTTTTTAAAAAAATCTTATCTACGTACTACCAAAATACTCATCAACAATAACCCTAAAACAAAACCTAAGAAAGCATTCAAGAAAATATTTGGTTTGACAGGCCATTTACTAGCGACAGGATCATTGACTACTTTCATAGTTACGTCCCCTCCTACATATTCCCAACCTTGAGAAACTAAAGCAGTGGCCGCCGCTGAAGCAATATTGGTTGCTTCTTCCACACTAGGATGAAAAGTAGAAATAGTCAAAACACCAGTACCATAAACCACAGATGGCACCAAAGTCTTCTTCCAAATTTGACGTTTTTCTCTTTCACCTTTTCCTTCAAAATAACTCCAATCAATATCAAAACCTTGTTCAGATTTCACTTTTTGATAAAAATCATCAGTCTTCATCACTTGAGCTACATTTTCACCAACTCTTTCGGCAGAGCGAACTGTAGTATAAGGATCCACACCTGTCCTAGTCTTTGCAATAATCAAAACTTGAGCATCAGCCCGATATTGCAAAGGAAATAAAAAAGTAAAAGCCGCACCTAATAGTGCAAACAAAATACCAACCAAAAAAATAAGTTTGGATTTTTTAAACAAAATTTTTAATGGAGAAGAAAACATATTTGTTTATTATTTAAATAATTAGATTTCTTTATTATACCATTTTATAAAAAAATAAACTATTGATTTACTGAAAAATTATTAATAATTATATTCACTTCTTTATTATTTCTCCAAAGAGTCAACTTCAAATCACTCTTAGTAGTAACGACAACCCTCCACAGATTGTGAGGATCTACTTGATTGCCATTTACTTCAGTTATAATATCTCCTTTTTTCAAATCAGCCGAATTTTTGCCAGCATTGACTACAAAAAATCCTTTGCCTGGAGTCTGAGCAATATCACTCACACCATGACGCTCTACAAAATAACCAACCCAATCGATGTCACTCATTACAAATTCGTTTTTTTCCAAAAGATTAGACAATTGATATTCTGAATACCAAGCTGTCTGCAACAATCCTTCTTTGTCAACAAAACCTACAAAATGACCTTCCTCTGTCATAACTATATCCCCCACTTTTGTATCTGGTTCCAAATGAAGACGACTATATTGTTCTGTAATTTTGTGTGGATTATCTACAACAACGATAGTATCACCTAATTGACGTTCTTTCCAAACATTGTAGTCAGATACCCAGACTTTTGTTCCATTGGTAAAATTATCCCAATTCGGAAAAGACATCACCCGAAAATTGTTACCTACAAACTTGATATATACAAATCCTCTTTCACTATCAAACAAAGTATTTTCTATTTCATAGTTCAAACCTTGACTATCCAAAGCCAACCAAGTACTTAATTTATTTTTATTAAAATCAGGATAATATATCACTCCCCAACCATTAGAACTAAGCATAGCTGCTCTACCCACAAAAGCACTCTCTGGATAAAAATTTTGTGATACTTCCAAAGTCTTATCAAAAATATTTATTGTACTAAATTCCAATCTTTTGGCGGCCAAGGCACTTGGTGTCTGACTCCAAGTAGATATATTTTCTTTTTGAGAATTATAATTTTTGTTTATCAAAAAACCACCTTCATTTGAATAAAAAGACGGTTCGAGCCAAGCTGAAACAATCAAAGAGCCTGTAATCCCTGCAAGCAAAGAAATAACAACTACATAAAAAATGAAACGTATGTTCTGCCAAAAATGATAATTTTGTTCTGAAAATTTTTTTTCTGGTAAATGTGGAGGTTGTTTTTTTATCATACCCATCTAATAATAAAAAGTACTAATATATATAAAATAAAATTAACGCTCAAAAAGCCAATTTGCTGTCTCCATACGATATCTTCTTTGGTCAAATGAAAGCGTACAAAGAGCTGTAATATATACCAAATCCAAACAGTAAGCAAGCCCAAAGCCAAATAAGCAAATGGCAAATAAATCATAACCCACATAATTTCAAAAACAATCGTAGCAAAGATAATCGCCCAAATCAATAATTTTTTGAACTCTGATTTAAAATACAAACTCCAAATCATAAAGGCCGCAAAAGCGGAATAAGCCGAAGAAACAAGACTAATCAATACAAAGGAAAAGTTGGGGAAATAAATATGTAAAGCGTAAGCCCCAATAAAAAAAGCATAAGTATTGAAAACATAAAGCATCATCATCATACGACGCAACGGCTTTTCTTTTACATGTATCGAATGACTTATCTGAGGACGAGACCAATATGCTATAAAGAAAAATACCAAAAGTGGGAAAAAAATAAAAACATAATGGAAAAAACCATTTTCTACCAAAAGCATAAGCACAATAAAAGACCAAGAAGTCATGTAATTGAGAGCAATCTCTGTCTTATCCAAATTGTAAGTAAAAGCGATAAAAGAAAAATATGCTACCAAAACAGCTACACTAGAAAAAAAGACAAGAGCCGAAGGAAAAAATTTTATAACCAATAAAACTATTGGCAAAATAAAAATAGAAAAAACGGCAATAAAAACTGGTTTGTTTTTTTTCATAAAAATTTAGTAAACAAGATCATTTAACATTTGGAGTATTTTTTGTTTACTCACTGAGACATCGGTATCCAAAGATTGCTTTTCAATACGAACAACTTGCAAAGTAACATCTAAAAAATTTTCTCTATCTTCTGCAGGAACACGAATTTGCAATAAATTATTTTCCAATTGATGAGCAAGCTCTATAATATCTAAATTAGAATTTTCGACAAAGAAAATTTGTTTTTTGATTTCTGATTTATAATTAGCTTTCAATTGCTCTGGACTTACTTGAGGTAAGGTATTTTCTTGATTTTGATAAGATGTTTGAGTCGTGTCTACACTAGCATTATTATTTTTTTGATAATACTTATTGAAAAGTAAATACAAAATAACAGAAACAGAGATAATAACAAAAAAAGCAATAGTTCCAAAAACAAGCAAAACTAAATCTATTTTTTTATGTTTTCTAAGTATCATATTTTTCTACAAAATAATTTTTATTAATTATACAACAATTACCTAAATCTTGCAAAAATTAGTCAAATGCCTTATTATAATCAAGAACACTCTTAATTATCCCAAAATTAACTATTCCTAAACACTCAATAAAAATTGTTCCATTGTCACATTGCCAAATTGTAAATAATGGAAAAACTAACTTTAGTTATTTGTGTAAATTTGTGAATCATTTGTGTTATTCCCTATTCTGTCAGTAAAATTAAATATTAAAAAACAAAACGTATATGGCTACCTATGCCGTCAACAAAAAAGCCAAATTTGACTACGAAATCCTCGAGACTATGGAGGCTGGCTTAGTATTGACTGGACCAGAAGTAAAATCGGTTAGAGCTAAACAACTTAAGCTTTTAGGAAGTTTTGTCACTTTTCATAACGACGAAGCTTATCTACTAAACACTCATATTTCAAAATATAAATACGCCAGTCTCAAAGATTATGAACCAGAAAGAAGCCGAAAAATTCTACTAAATAGAAAACAAATAGCTTATTTAACAGGAAAATTGCAAGAAAAAGGCTTGACAATAGTGCCTCTTGCAGTGTATACTAAAGGCCGTAAAATAAAAGTAGAGATAGGTATTGGTCGTGGTAAGAAACAATTTGACAAAAAGCGTGTTCTCAAAGAACGTGAAGAAAAACGTGATATGAAACGTGCCCTAAAGGGTGATTATTAAAAAACATTGTCCTATTGCACCATTGTCCCATTGTCAGTAACCTTTCACACAAAAACATTATCTTTAATTTATCTCTATTTTATTTAAAATAAAGTTTGAAATGATAACAATTAGATTGCAAAGTTCTTTGTAGTCTAAAATTGTCATTTTAACACTACGGGGATGACAGGATTCGATAGTTGGATCCAGTTAACCTCCATAAGCATGTCGAGGAGCTACGTTTTCCTCGTAAATACCGGCGTAGATTCCCTAAGTGCAAACTTAGTAAGACAAGTGAAGGATGCTGTAGCTTCTGCTTTCAGTATGCCAACACTTGCATCTGTAGTAGCTTAAACAAGCTCATCTACCATCGCATCTCGAGATACTCAATATTGAGATCTGCGGTGTCAACCCCCTATTGAGCGTAAATTGATTTGGTTTTCTGTCCATTTCAATTGACACTAATTCAGAATAGTTGGTAGTTGTTTTGCTGGTTTTCTAGCTACCATACGAAATACCAAACCTAGCTACACATGTAGAATATGGGGATAACCCATCTAGACCCGGGTTCAATTCCCGGCATCTCCACGAAAAGCAGCTCAGCTGCTTAAATTAATAACTAACAACTATTAATTAACAAATTATGGGAGGGCAAAAAGAAAATCCTCTTTTTATAAAAGAGGATCTATTCGCAAAAGAAGTTTATAAAATTACTCAAGACTTCCCCAAGGATGAAATGTACAGTTTAACTTCTCAATTAAGACGTGCTGGATTATCAGTTATTTTAAACATTGTAGAAGGATTTGCTAGATGAAGTGACCAGAATTCTAAAAGTGACAAAGAATTCAAAAGATTCCTGATAATATCCTTTGGTTCTCTAAAAGAAAGCCGATATTTATTATATTTTGCAAAGGAACAAAAATATTTTGAAGAAAAAGAATACGAACAAATATTAGACTTATCAAATGAAGTGTCTAAAATAATTTGGAGAATAATAAACCCCAAATAAAAATTTACTAATTATTAGTTAATAATTACTAGTTAACCTATGCGAATTTCACGTAAAAAAAGACCAGAGAAAGCTCTTATCCCAAAATATAAAAAAAATGGGGAAATTGATGCTCCAGAACTTATTGTTTTGGATGAAGAAGGTAAAAATATTGGAACAATGCCCACAAAAGAAGCTCTAGATATGGCCTTTGACAAAGAACTGGATTTGGTAGAAATCAACCCAAAAAGTAGTCCTCCAGTTGCTAGACTAATTGATTTCACAGAATTCAAGTACCAAAAAGAAAAAGAAGCCCGTAAACAAAAAGCTCACTCAAGAGCCAGTGAAACAAAAGGTTTACGTCTATCAGCCCGTATCAGTGAACATGATTTGGAAATAAAACAAAAACAAGCTGAAAAATTCCTAAACCGTGGTGACAAAGTCAAAATTGAGCTCAACATGAAAGGCCGTGAAAATGCTCGTCCAGAAATAGGAATCGAAATTGTCAAAAAAATGATAGATAATATCCAAAAGACAACAGAAACCCGTTTTGAACAAGAAATTCTAAGACAAGGCAAGAGTATTGTAGCTATTATTGTAAAAAAATAAGCTATACACACACAGCCACTTGACTTTAGACAAAAAGTAATATATAATTCCCCCGCTTTAATCTTGAGTGAATTGAGGAAAAAAAGACTAATTTTAGACTAGTTTCCCACTAAAAGAGCCCCTTTAGCCTCAAATTTTCTAAACAAGTTAATAAAGATTTCAATACAAATTTTTCAAAAATATGCCAAAAATGAAGACTCATAAAGGTACTGCCAAAAGATTCATGGTGAAAAAATCTAAAAAAGGCACAAAAGTTCTAAAAAGAACTGATGGTCAAGATCATTTCAACTCTCGTGAATCAGGTAAAACCAAACGTAACAAACGTACTGACAATGTAGTTTCTTTGCCATTGCAAAAGACTGTTGTCAAAGCTTTGCCATATTCATAAACTGTAATTAATAAAAAATTATGCCTAGAGTAAAAAGAGGTGTTGGGCACGTAAAACGCCGTAACGCTATCACAAAAAGAACAAAAGGGTTTGAAGCAGGACGTAAAAGTCTTATCAAACTAGCACAAACTGCTGATACAAAAGCTGGTGCACATGCTTACCGTGATAGAAAAAACAAAAAAAGAGAAAATCGCCGTCTATGGCAAGTAAAAATCAATGCTTCTGTTCGTGCGTTGGGTACATCATATAGTGTATTTATCAACTCACTAAAGAAACACGAGGTTGCTATTGATAGAAAAGTATTAGCAGAAGTTGCTGAAAAACACCCTGCTGTATTTGCTAAGATTGTTGAAGAAGTAAAATAAATATTTACAAAATAAAAAAATCCACTAATTAGTGGATTTTTTATTATTTCTAATATATTACTTAAATAAGACAATTTTACTACAGTTTTGTCCCCCTTGACAAAAAAGCTAAAATATGTTATCATATATTATCGTAAAAGACTTTTATAGTGTTTGGCGCTGACGGAGCACCCCCTCCTTTGCTCTTATGTCACGCCGGACACTACAAGAGTCTTTTTTTGTTTTTTTCACAAAAAAATGTATACTATAATACGTAAGAAAATCTTAGACAAAAATGTAAAAATTGTCACATTGTTATTTTTTAACAAAACATATTTATGGAGGGAAAATATTTGTCTTTAAGTCAGATAGGTGCTTATACAATTTCTTTACACTTGGCTAACTATATTTGGAATATTGTCTTAAAGTTTAACTATTTTGAAAAAGATACGATTGGTAAACAATTAGCTCGCTCTATCGATTCCATTTCTGCAAATATTGCAGAAGGATTTGGTAGATATGGTAAAAAAGATAAGATAAAATTCTATCGTTATAGTTTTGGATCGATGAAAGAATCTCAAGATTGGGTTTATAAATGTTATGTGAGAAATATTATAAAAAAAGAAAACTATGACTACATAATGACTAAACTACACAAATTGCCAAAAGAAATAAATAGTTTAATATCCTATACAGAGCAAAAACTAAAAATATGAAATGAACTTTTAAGCATTTCAACAATGTAACAATGCAACAATGTAGCCCTTTAATGATACAATAATTTAACCATATATGAAATTCTTACAAAAATTGCTATCAACAACGAACTACAAGATTAGCAATAGCATCATCAAAATAAAAATACCTATATCAAATGAAGCTCGTCACCTTACTTCCCTACTACTCAAAAGTAAAGAAGAAAAAGATAGGCAACTCTTAGGAGACGACCTCTTGGATGAATTAGCTGACCTGGCCAAAATAGATATTGTAAGTCTAAAAATCTCTGATACCAAACAATATCACAAAAAACGTAATGGCAAAGTAGCTATGAAACAATATGGCTATTACAAGCCTGGCAGTAAGTACATCTACATCAGTAACAGAACAGCCGTCAGAGGCCAAATTTTAGCCCCTAAGACCTTTTTAGACACACTCTTGCATGAATGGACCCATCACTACGATCATCAGAAATTAGGCCTAAACTCTATACACAGTGCAGGCTTCTATGCTAGACTAAAAGATATAAAGGAAAAACTAGGCTATTTCGATTACTAACAGTGTAAATATTGACATTTATTTTAAAAAACGGTATTATATTATCCGTACTCAACAAACTAATCCAAACCTATGGGAATGAGAAAACAAATCAATGCTAAATTCAAAATCGAACGTGAAAAAGCAAAGATTACAAGAGACAAGAAAAAACAAAAACGTCTAGCAAAAGCTAAAATAGCTGAAGAAACTAAAAAAGCTAAATAGTTTTTTGTTTTACTTTTACAGTTGGTCAGTCAAATATTAATTGTCAAAACTCAACTGTTATATTGGACCGGTAGTTCAACTGGTTAGAGCACTGCCCTGTCACGGCAGAAGTTGCGAGTTCGAGCCTCGTCCGGTCCGCATAGGAATTTCACAAAAAACATCACTACTTTAGTGAGGTTTTTTGTTTTCAGTAGATTATTGACAAAAACCTCTTTTTGTGTTATTATATACTGTTTATTGTGAGTATCTCTGATTTCAAATCAGACTACCCCATAGACAAAGTTCATTTACAATTCATCATACCCTTTTAATCAGTGGACATAGTCTTTAAGGATTTTAAAATAGTTATAATTTTAAAAGACTCTGTTCACCTGTCAGCGACTCCGCTAACTGACACCTCAAGTCTGAGGATTACGCGGAGAACTTCGTGTTTGGAAGATTCTATGGAATCACGTCTCAAGCTCAAACATTTCATCGGATACATCTACTCAGATGAGACTAAGGAGATTGACGACCGAGATCCTTCAAAGGTCGACGTGCCAGATGGACACATCGGATTCTTCTTCTTCGACCAGATCGTTGGTGTTGTTATCCTCGATGGTAAGGAGATTAGTCTCCTCAGCAATGCCATCAACCGTTCTCCGAATCACTTCTACGGGGGACAGATCTACACCATCAAGGAGATGAGGGAGAAGTTTCCAGACCAAAACGACGCCATCTGCAACAACGCCGAGAGAAACGGGTGTAAATACCTCATCCAAACCAGGACTGGTAGTTGGCATTATTTTAGAGAGGGTGACGTCTACCTCCTGGAGAAGGTGGACTGAAACTCAACAAAAGACACAAAGGGGTATGATGATCGACCACAATGTCGTGAACTCTTTCGGTGCCGTTCGTCTTCGCGACGTTCGTCACCGACCCCTTCTTATGGGTATCAAAATTGATATTTATAAGAAGTTGATATTTGATAATAAATCTCCAAAAGTTCCTAAAACACGAAATATACCCCGCATTCGAAAAGTTAGCTTAACAAAGCTAACTTTTTTTTATATCCCAAAAGTAACTCGAATTTTCCAAACAAAAATCTGCCATAATGGCAGATTTTTATTCCTCAATATATTCTACGAAGTAAAATAGATAATCAGAGGGGAGGTCGGGATGTGCATCCACGACCTCCATCGAGTGTGTGCCACGTCAGACTTGCGTCCTCAATAGCAACATTCGACATGGCTCCTCCTCGCCGTCTTCGCCGACGAGACTACGCCTCAACCTTCGCGAACTCGAAGCCGAGCTCGAGGGCCTTGGCCGCGGTGATCTTGTCGCCGTGGCTGTAGCCGCTCTTCTCGGTCTCGAGCCGCGAGGGCATGATCGGGTCGCCCGGGAAGAACGTCCAGACCACCAGCTTCTCCGGGTCCTCGCGGCTCGGGCCGACGAGGATGGTGGTGAAGTTGACGGCGGGGCCCATCTCGTCCTTGTGGACGATCTCGAGGTAGCCCGTGCCCTTGCGGTCGTCGAGCGTGAGCTCGGTGTCGGCGTCGAGGTCGCTGATCGCGATGAGGCCGACGTGGCCGCCGATGGGCGCCTTGTAGGCGATGGC
>Ga0156636_136_pt1 | contig 29955 bp, 19 predicted proteins | sample RifOxyC3_FD_110710 | JGI IMG/M metagenome (GOLD analysis project Ga0156636, IMG submission 110710) | Candidatus Magasanikbacteria bacterium RIFOXYC12_FULL_33_11 | reverse complement strand
TCTCAATTGGGAGGGTCATTTCTCTAAGATAGCATAATTATCATTAATATGTTTTCTTGGAGGAATGACCCTCCCAATTGAGATCTGTCTTCGTGACGCAAGGAGTCTTCACTCGTGAGTGATAAAAAATCTTTCCGTCGTGATGACGGAGAAAGGCAGAAGTTTGTTTTCTTGGCCCACTGGGTCGAGATCTCGAACTACTGGCTCTGGTTCTCCAAGTCATGGTTGCATGACGACCCGTTGAGGATGAGGTTGCTCATCCCGTTCTGGCCGTTTGCAGCCATCATGTCTGTCTTCTACTTTGTGGGTAAGAAGGCTTACAACGTCGTTGACAGGTTCAACTTCAATGGACAGCTACGTGGTGAAACGTGGCTCATTCGCAACTTCGCTTGGCATTTCATGATCAAGTCCTGGCAGTCCAAAATCCGTAACAGGATCTTGAAGGCGGTCCTGTCCGCCCAAGAGAATGGATTCCAGGTCATTGGCCTTGGTGCTTTGACCAAAGCAGAATGGTTGACAGAAGGTGGAAAATGGATCGTTGACAAGCTTGGAGACAAGTTGCGCGTTCCTATCGTCCACGGAGACACGTTGACGGCAGCTGCTGTCTACAGACGTGTTCTTGAACTTCAGCATCTTTACCATCTGACAGAAAATCCATCGGTGTTCATCACAGGTGGTACTTCCAAGATCGGTAGAGCTGTGGCTTTGGCTCTGGTGAAGAGTGGGGTCAAAGTTTATCTTTACACGCAGAGCTCTGAGCGTTTTGCCGAGATTGCCTCAGAAGCAACTCAGCAAGACCTTCTCGTTCATGCAACTTCTTTCAAAGACGGTGCTAGTTGTTCCTTGTGGATTACTGGCAAGGCAGAATCAGGTGTTGGTAAGAAGATCATCGCCAATCTCCCTCAAGGAGCTGTAGTGCTGAACTTCTCAGTACCTGATCCTCTCACGCCGTCTCTTCTTCGTCAGCGCCGTGATGTTCACCACTTCGATGGTGGCCTCATTGCTTATGACAAACAACGGACTGGTCTGTTTTTCACGATGCGTTTGACAAGGGGTATTACTTACGCCTGCCATGCAGGTACCATGGTGCATGCGTACTTGAAATGGACGCATCATGAAGTCGGACCAGTGGACATTTGCCAGATGGATGTGGTCTGGGAAGCTGCCCTGGATTTGGGTATGACTCTTCCTAGATTTACAAGTCATCTGAAGGACGTGGTCCTCGTGGGTGTGGAGTCTTCTCTCACTCGTCGAGGGTGTATCGTCAATGTGGCTCAGGATCGCGTTTCGTAGGATACGCGCGAAGAGCTCTGGTATTGTGGGGCGGTTCTTTCGAGAACCGCCCTTCATCATTTTAAATAATTATTTTAAATTTTAACTTTTGCACAAACAAGTTTTTTACTTGTTTTTTTGTGTTCAAAAATATGTTATAATAAAAACATTATATGAACATTATTTCTACATACTCATTGTTACCACTTATTAGTAGTCTCTTTGTTATAACACTGGGTTTTTTTGTTTGGATGAAAAGACCAAAAGAACAATTGCATATATTATTTTTTTTATATAGTTTTACAATTTCTCTTTGGTTACTTGGGACTTTTTTTCTTTTTAATGCTACAAATGAATTGTCTCAAATAAAAGCAGATCGTCTTATCTATGCTCCTGTAGTTTTCATACCAATATTTCTGTATCACTTTGGTTTGTTATATTGTAAATGTGAAAAAAAACAAAAGCATCTTTTGATTTTGGGATATATTTTAGCATTTTTATTTTTACCTTTAAGTCAAACAGATTATTTTTTGAAAGGTCTTTATTATTATAAATGGGGAGTGCATACTGTAGCACAAACTTGGCATCATATTTTTCTTATTTATTTTGCTATTTATTTTATTTTATTTTTTCTAAATTTAGTTAAGTTATATAAAAAATCTGTAGGTATCTCAAAAAAACAAATTAAGTATTTACTTGTAGGTTTTGCTATTCTTGATTCAATAGGCCCTTTGGCTTTTTTGCCAGCATATGGTATTCCTGTTTATCCTATTGTTTTTTTGTCAGGAGTTCCTTTTGCTATAATTGTTGCTTATGCAATTATAAAATTGAATGCTTTGGATTTGAAAACAATCGCAGTTGAAGTTGTTGTGACGGTTTTAAATTTTGTAATACTATTAGAACTTTTTTTCTCGAAAAGTTTTTTGGAAGCATTGGCAAGAGGAATTGTTTTGATTGTTGTTGTAATTTTTTCTTCTGTGTTAGTACATTCTGTAAAAAAAGAAATAAAAAGAAGAGAAGAACTCGTTATTCTTGCCAACAACCTTGAAAAAGCCAACCTACGTCTCCAAGAACTTGATCAACAAAAGACAGAATTTTTGTCCATTGCTTCTCACCAACTTCGTACTCCTCTCACTATTATTCGTGGATATATTGAACTTATTGGTGATGGTGCTTATGGTAAGGTACATAAGCCTTTGAAAGAAGTTTTGAAAAATATGGATGAGAGTAATGATAGGTTGATGACATTAGTAGAAGAATTTTTGGATATTACTCGTATTGAGCAGGGAAGAACAAAGTTTACTTTTGAAGACAAAAATATCAATGATTTGATCGATAGCGTAGTCAAAGAATTGTCTATGAAGCCAGAGTTTGCTGTAAAAAAATTAAAAATAGTTTGGAAACCAGAAAAAGAAATTACAAATATTTATATGGACGAAGAAAAAATTCGTCATGTAGTTTTCAATTTTTTGGACAATTCTATCAAATATAGTGACAAAGGAACTATCAAAGTTTCTGTTGAAAAAGAAGATAATGGTTATACTGTGAGAATAAAAGATCAAGGTTTTGGATTCAACAAAGAAGATGAAGTCAATTTTTTTCAAAAATTTTATCGTGGCAAAAACGTACAAGGAACAAATGTAAATGGTACTGGACTTGGAATCTATGTTTGTAAGAGATTTATTGAAAAACATGGTGGTCATGTCTGGGCGAAGAGTCCGGGACTAGGGAAAGGAAGTGAATTTGGTTTTTGGATACCAGGTGTGAAGGGAAAAGAAAATAGTTTATAAAGTTTAAGATTAGAGAATATCTTTAGTAACTTTGTAGACTTTTGACTTTTCGACTGTTTTAATGCTATAATATCATATATTTTAAAATTTTAATTAAAAATATCTATGTTCAAACAAAGTCCAGAAGAGATGGAAACTACATCTCACAATCATACTCAATCTCACCATGCTTCTCACGAAGAAGATCAAGTAGAGACAGTAGTAGGTCCTTCGGTTGTGGTAGAAGGAGATTTTGTTTCTGAAGGTAATATCTTGGTCAAAGGAACTGTATCTGGTAATGTTAAAACAGGACGTCTTTTGACAGTAGAAGAAGGTGCTAAGATTTTGGCCAATGTCAAAGCTGGTGAAGCTATAATCTCTGGAGAAGTACAAGGAAATGTCAAGGTTGATGGTAAATTGGAGCTTACATCTTCTGCTCGTCTTTTAGGTGATATAATTTGTGAAACTTTGGTTATTGATGCAGGAGCTTTGCTTCAAGGTAAAATAAGTATGAAAGGTTTAGAAGGAATGTCTGGAAAAATGGATAAAAAAATTGTTAGACGTACAAAAAAAACAATAGAAGAAGATATTGATACACAGATGGATGAATAATTTTGGTTTTTAGCTAATTTAGGATAAAGCAAAAAAAGCTTTTCTGATGTTTCAGTAATTGAAGTTCTTCTTTATGTATGTCTATCTTTACGACAATTTTTTGAAAAGTAAAAAATATCACTCTACTATTAAGGCAATTGAAACTAGGTTGACAGATTATGGTATCGCTGGTAAAATCATCCGACTTCAACGTTATACTAACTGTGAAATGTTAATTGAAGATGAAATAAGAAAAGGAGCCAAAACGATTGTAATAGTAGGGAATGATGTCACTTTTGGTCATGTCCTTTCTAGGGCAGCTTCTTGTAGTGTCACATATGGTTTCTTGCCTATCGGATTAGAAAATAGTATTGCTGAAGTTTTGGGTATATCTGTAGGTCTAGATGCTTGTGATGTACTTGCTAAAAGAAGGAAACTTTTTTTGGATGTTGGCTGGCTAAATAATCGTTATTTTATTTCACAGCTTCATATTCCACCTAGTGATATTCAAATAGAGTATGATGAAAGTTTCAAAGTTGGAACTAATGGCAAAAAAATGGAATTGGTGGTATGTAATTTGAAACCTTTTGTTTGGTCAAAAGGGAGTAAAAAATATGTAGTTCATCCTCAAGATGGTAAATTGGAAGCTTTTTTGAGACCTGTTGTAAAACGAGGTGTTTTCAAAAAAGAACAATTTGAAGAACCCAGTATTTTTCCTTTTGAAGAAATTATCGTTTCAAGTCGAAAACCTTTTGTGGTAGAAACAGATGGTAATATCTCTAAAGAAATAAAGGTAAAAATAAAATTGGCTAAAAGTAGAATAGAAATGGTGGTAGGTAAAGAGAGAAAATTTTAACATGGATTTCATTGATTTTTATGGATTACATAGAATTTCAGTGAAATTAGTTTTAAAATAAGCCCAGATGGTGGAATGGTATACACACTAGCTTGAGGTGCTAGGCTTGTAATGAGCGTGCGGGTTCGAGTCCCGCTTTGGGCACTAACAAATTTTTTATTAATTAAAAAAAATATGGAACATCCACAACTCGTAGATTATATAAAGAGTCAAGTATCTAGAGGGTTCAAAAGAGAAGAAATAACTAAAACTCTTTTGGAGACTGGTTGGACGAAAGAACAAATAGATACAGCTTTTAACTCATTAATGGGTATAGGAACTACATCATCAATACCTGCTGCAGAGAAGAAGCCTTTTAGTTTTTTTTCTAAAAAAATGATAGCTATAGTTTCTATTATTATTTTTGGTGTTTTGGCTTTTGGTGGTGGTACTTATGCTTACTTCAATTATTTTCAAAATCCAGAAAAGATATTTAATAAAATGTTGTTGAAAACAGAAGTAGTTAAAACTTGGGAATATAGTGGAAAGTTGAGTGTAGAGGGTACTTTTGAGGATAAAGAATATGCTTTGTCTAGTGATTTTGAAGGAGTTTATGATATGACAGATGTGGAAAATCCAAAAATTTCTGGTAGTGTAGATTTGAAATTAGATATGCCTCTTATGGATGGTCTTGAAGCGGGTTTAGATATTAAGTCTCTTAACAAGAATTATTATTTTAATGTAACAAAAACACCGGAGATTCCTTTTGTGGATTTGAGTGATTTTGAAAATCAATGGGTAAAACTTGATTTGGGTTCTTTACAGGAACAATTAGGAATAGATGAAAAAGAAATTACCTCTAAGTTGGATAAAAGTAAATTAACAAAAGAGCAAATTGATCAAATACGTAAAGCTGTTATTAAATCACATACTATTGAGGTAACTGAAAAATTGAAATCAGAAAAATTAGATAATGTAAACACTTATCATTATAAATTTGTTATCAATAAAGATGGTTTGAAAGAACTTTTGCTAGCCTTACAAGATATTATACCTGATGAAAGTTCTCTAAATAGATCTATTGAAAATTTTGATGAAACATTTAAAGACTTTCCTGAACATGAAGGTGAAATTTGGATTGGCAAAAAAGATTCATTGTTATACAAAGCGACTTTTTTTGCCAAAGTTCAAGAAGAAGGAGTGGATGCTACAATTTCTTTATCATATGAATTCAAAAATTATAATAAACCTGTTAGTATAGAAGAACCAGAAGAAAGTAAAAGCTTGATTGAAATGATGTCTGCTTTGTTTGCTCAGTTTGCGCCAATGTTGATGTCTGGAGAACAAGATGATGGATTAGGGTTAATGTCTGGGTCTCAAATGGGAACTTCAATAGAGCAGTTAGATAGCGATGGTGATGGCATTTATGATTCTTTTGAATTACAGTTAGGTACAGATCCTATGAATCCTGATACTGATGGGGATGGTATTCCGGATAATGAAGACTTTGACATGCCAGAAAACTTCTAAAAAAACTAATTACATAGTATTTTTACACAGCCGACCATAAAATGGTCGGCTTTTTATCGCATATTTATTTTAGATATGATATAATATATTTAGAAAAGTTTTTCTTTATTTTATAATATATAAATTTTATGAAAGAACCAACTTATCGTGAAGCTCTCACCCATGGTTGGCATTTGGCCTGGCATCATAAATCTTTGTGGGTCTTTGGTCTTTTTGCTGCTTTTTTGGGGCAAATGGGTATTTTTGAATATTTAGCACAATCAATGGTTGGTGCTAGTAGAATGGGGTCACCTTCTTCTTTTGTTTTTGTAAAAAATATGTTTGAGGGTTTCCGTTGGTCTGATTTTGCAGCTCTTTTTCATACTTCTTCTGACAAAGTTATTTGGTTGGTTTGGTTGATTATTATTTTTGTTGCTATGGCTGTTTTATTGACTTTTGTTGCTGTAGTTTCACAGGGTACTATTGTTCATAACACAGCTAAATCTTTGGGAGGATTACGCCCTAGTTTTGTGGATGTTGATAAATCTTGGCATGAAAGCCGTATTCATTTTTGGAGACTTTTTGTTCTTAATTTATTTAAAAAAATAATAACATTGGTATTTGTGACTTTCATTGCTTGGGGTATGTGGAATGCAAGTTTTTATGGTAGTAGTGTTGGTTCTCTTTTGTTATTTATTGCTATATTTTTATTGGCTACTATCATTGGTATGGTTTTGTCTTTATGGCTTATTTATGCTGTTGGTTATGTAGTTGTAGAAGAGAAAAAATTGATAGAAGCTTGTCGTTTGGCTTGGAGACTTTTTACCAGACACTGGTTGGTATCTTTAGAAATTGGTTTTATATTTATTATTTTAAATGTTTTTTTGGCATTGTTAATTTTAGGTGGCATGTATATTCTGTTTTTACCAAGTCTTTTTTTATGGACATTGCTTGCCTTGACTGGTAATGCTGTCTTTTATGTGTTGGGCGTACTTATGGGATTTGTTTTATTTTCACTTTATCTCATGTTACTTGGTTCTATCTTTGTCGTTTTCAGTACTTCTACTTGGACTTATTTATTTATGAAAATGCACAAAAAAGGTTTGAGAAGTCATCTTGTAAGACTTTTTCATGGTTAAAATATTTTTATGGCAAATGCTTTTGGTTCAATCAATGATTTGATAAACAGTCAAAATCCTCAATTAAAAAATACGAAAAATAGTACTAAGGCTCAAGATGTAGAAGATAAGTTTAGTAATAAGATGGAGGATATAAAGAAAAAAGAATTAGAAAGTTTGGCTCAGGGTCATGCTGCCAATTTTGGTTTGCCACATATTAATCTTATAAATTTTCCTATTAGTCAAGATGCTCTCAAAGTTGTTTCAAGAGAAACAGCTGAGAAATTGTCTGTTGTTTGTTTTTATGTGAGTGCTGAAGAGTTTCGTTTGGCAACCCTTCATCCAGAAAATTCAAAAGTAAAAGAATTATTAGAAGAAATATCAAAACAAAGATATAGTAATGGTTCTCTTTATGTGATTTCCGAAACTAGTTTTGCCAGAGTTATGAAACTTTATGATAATCTACCAAATATCAAACCTCTTACAAAAGATTTGGATATTAAAGCAGAAGATTTACAAAAAGTAGGGGACAACGTAAATGATTTTTCTAGTGTTCAAGAACTTGTTAGTAAAAGTAATACAACAGATTTGGTTACTGTGATGTTAGGGGCTGCTCTTAAAGTAAATGCTTCTGATATTCATGTAGAAGCTGAACAAGAAAAAGTAGTATTGCGTTTTCGTTTGGACGGTATTTTGCAAGATATCGCTGAAATAAAAAAAGAGGTTTTTCAAAAATTGTTGTCTCGTATAAAACTTATTTCTGCTCTTAAGATTAATATCACTACCAAACCACAAGATGGACGTTTTACTATTCATTTACCAGAATATGATGTAGATGTGCGTGTATCTACTATTCCAACAGTTTTTGGTGAAAGTGTAGTGATGCGTCTTTTGGTTCAAAAACAAGATGGAATAAAATTGGATGATTTGGGACTTTCAGAAAGAGATTTTCAAGTTTTGAGTGAAGAAATAAAAAGACCAAATGGTATGATTATTACTACTGGTCCTACGGGTAGTGGTAAAACAACAACTCTTTATGCTGTTTTACATATCTTGAATAAACCAGGTGTGAAAATAATTACTTTGGAAGATCCTGTCGAATATCGTATGGAAGGTATCAATCAAAGTCAGATTGATCATAGTAAAAATTATGATTTTTCTTCTGGTTTGCGTTCTATTTTGCGTCAAGATCCTGATATCGTGATGGTTGGTGAAATCCGTGATGCAGAGACAAGTGAAATTGCTGTGCAGGCAGCTTTGACAGGGCATTTAATGCTTTCTACACTTCATACCAATAGTGCTTTTGGTGCTATTCCTCGTTTTCTTTCTATGGGGATTCAACCTTTTCTCTTGGCGCCAGCTCTAAATTGTGTGATGGGGCAACGTTTGGTACGTCGTGTGTGTGAGAGTTGTCGTCAAGAAACATCTTTTGCTGATTTTGATGAACATACTCAAAAAAGATTACAAGAACAAGTAAGTAGTACTCCAGAAAAATTTCAAATAGATTTGACTACTACCAAATTTTATAAAGCAGTTGGTTGTGAAAAGTGTAGTGATATTGGTTATAAAGGACGTGTTGGTATTTACGAAGTATTTGTTGTAAAAGATGAAATAGAAAAAATGATTTTGTTAGGGCAAGTTTCCGAGTTAGCTATTCAAGAGATGGCAAGAGAACAAGAAATGACTTCTATGGTTCAAGATGGTATAATAAAAGCTTCTAAAGGCATGACTACTATTGATGAAGTTTTTAGAGTTATAGATTAAAAAAATTTTATTTATAAAAAATAATATCTAATAAAATATTTTATATGGTTAGTGACCAACTAAATACAGGTGGTGCTTATGGACAACCTGTTCGCTTTTATAAATTTGTAGCTTTGACTTTTTTAGTAATTACTATTGTTCTTTTGGGTGGAATTATTTTTATGTCCTCCAAAAGAGCTGAAATTACTATTGTTACAAAGGCAGACTCTGTAGAGGTCAATACTGTCATTGATATCAATCCAAATGATGATAGCTCTATTGTATCAGGTTTTGTTACTTCTACTTTTGTGGAATTGAGCAAAGCTTATAGTCCAAAAGGTAACAAAACAGAAGATGCGATAGCTACAGGAGAATTAATTATTATCAATGATTCAAGTGTTGCACAACCACTCATATCTACTACTCGTTTTATGACAACCTCTGGATTACTTTTCCGTCTCAAATCTGGTGTAACCGTACCTGCTGGTGGACAAGTTACAGCTGAAGTCTATGCTGATAAAGCAGGAGAAAGTGGAAATATAGGTCCTAGTAATTTTACAATTCCAGGTCTTAACGAAGCTAAACAAAAATTGATTTATGCTAAAAGTGAAGCAACTATGATAGGTGGTATCAAAACTATAGGTGTCTTTAGCCAAGAAGATCTAACAAATGCTCAAAATAGTCTTTTGGCTGATTTGAAGACAAAAGGTACTGAAATGTTGGAAACACAAAATAGTAATAAAAAAGGTCTTTTTGATGTAGTACAATATACTTTTGAAAATGATGGAGAACAGGGTGCCGAAATAAGTAGTTTCAATGTAACTGGTAAAGCGACTGTCGTGGGAGTGTTTTATGATGAAGAATCACTTAAAAATTATTCAAAAGATATGCTTGAAAAACATATTGTGGATAATAGTGAAGTCTTGCAATCTGCCAGTGAAGAACCTAGTGTAGTTTTGAGTAAATATGATTTTGAAGAGGGTACTGCCAAATTGACTGTGACAAATTCAGGACTTGTGGATTTGGACCCAAATAGTCGTGAATTACAAAAAATAATGTTTTATGGTAAAACTGAAGATGAAGTTCGTCGTTATGTTATGGCTTTGAGTCATGTTAGTAGTGTAGAAATGAACTTTCATCCTGCCTGGGTTAGAGAAGTACCTCATGTTGCTAGTAAAGTAGAAATTACGATAAGACAAGTACAATAATTTGACAATATTTTATAAATAAGCTAAGCTAACAATAGTTGAGTTAGAAACAGCCCAATAGACACTAGTTTCTTTAGGGAGAGAAAGCCTCAGACTGCAAGCTTTCTTGGAACAAAGACTATATGGTACCACTCTAGCGTGCTTGAAGATAAAACTTACAAAGTAAAAATTGCGGGTGGAACCGCCAAAAAAGATAATGATTATCTTTGGCCCCGATAAATAAATTTGACTGTGTGTTAAGTTTGTTTATCGGGGTTTTTTATTTGTAGGTCATCCTGAGTCGAGAATACGACGAGGGATCTTTCTTAAATAAATTTATCTTTAATTCATTAAATTTTAATTCAAAAATGAACGAGGCAAGAAAGATTCTTCGCTTCGCTCAGAATGACATTATTTATATGGAACAAAATAACTTAGAAAAGATGCGTCACTCTTGTGCGCATGTGGTGGCAGCCGCCATCAAAGAGCTTTATCCAAATGCTAAATTTGGTGTGGGGCCAGTGGTTGAAAATGGATTTTTTTATGATGTAGATTTGGATACTACTCTAAGTGATGCTGATTTGAAAAATATTCAAAAGAAAGCAGAACACCTCATCAAACAAAACATTCCTTTTGAAAGACAAGAGATGCCAATCGATGAGGCTATTAGTCTTTTTGCTAGTATGAATCAAGATTATAAAGTTTCACTCTTAAAAGATTTGAAAGAAAGAGGTACAACCAAAATGACTGAAGAAGAATTGCAAGATGTAGGTGGTTCAGTGGAAAATGTTTCTATTTACAAAACTGGAGATTTTGTCGATCTTTGTCGTGGTCCTCACGTAGAAAGTACCAAAGAAATAGACGCTTTCAAATTAACAAAAATTGCAGGAGCTTATTGGAGAGGAGACGCCAACAATCCACAACTTCAACGTGTGTATGGTGTTTGTTTTGAAACTAAAGAGCAAATGGCTGAATATTTTCACATGATGGAAGAAGCTGAAAAGCGTGATCATCGTAAATTGGGACACGAATTAGAATTGTTTGCTTTCAATGATGAAGTAGGTCCTGGTCTTCCACTTTGGTTGCCAAAGGGAACTGTGATTACAGATGCTTTGGAAGATTTGGCCAAAGAAATGGAACATAAGCAAGGATACAAAAGAGTTAGAAGTCCTCATGTTGCAAAAGAAGCACTTTATCTTCGTTCTGGTCATTTGCCATATTATGCTGAAAGTATGTTTCCTCCAATGGAAATGGACAATGAAAAATATTATCTAAAAGCCATGAATTGTCCTCATCATCATAAAATTTTTGCAGCTACTCCAAAGAGTTATCGTGATTTACCTCTTCGTCTAGCTGAATATGGACATTGTTATCGTTATGAAGATTCTGGTTCTTTGTTTGGTATTATGAGAGTACGTTCTATGGATATGAATGATGCTCATATATATTGTACTGAAGAACAATTTGAAGAAGAATTCAAAAAAGTTATTGAACTTTATCTTTATTATTTCAAAATTTTTGGTATTAGTAAGTATGAAATGCGTTTGTCAAAACATTCAGTAGAAGGTCTTGGTAAAAAATATGTCAACGAACCAGAACTTTGGATCAAGACTGAAGAACAAGTTCGTAATGCACTTGTACATTTAAAGGTTCCTTTTGTTGAAGTAGAAAATGAAGCAGCTTTTTACGGTCCAAAGATTGATGTTCAAGTTTGGTCTGTGATTGGTAGAGAATTTACACTTGCTACAAATCAACTTGATTTTGCAGTACCTGCTAGATTTGACCTTACTTATATCGATAAAGATGGACAAGAAAAAACTCCTATTTGTATTCATCGTGCGCCTCTTAGTACTCATGAACGTATGGTAGGATTCTTGATTGAACATTATGCTGGAGCTTTCCCTGTGTGGCTTTCACCTTATCAAGTACATTTTGTCCCTGTTTCCGAAAAACATGTAGAAGGTGCTAGAAAACTAATGGAAGAATTTGAACGAATTGGTCTTCGTGTCAGTATCGACGAAGCAGATGAAACAGTTGGTAAAAAAATTCGCAATGCTTCCAAACAAAAAACTCCTTATGTGGTTGTAGTTGGTGACAAAGAACTTGCTGGTGAAGATTGGCAAATTAGAGTCTTTGGTCAAGAAGAACAAATCAGTATGAGTAAAGAAGATTTTATGAAAAAAGTAAAAGAAGAAAATGATGAGAGAAAATCATAAAAAATAAAGTAGAAAGAAAAACCACTCTTTTTTGAGTGGTTTTTTTATTTTATAAAGTTTATGTTTTCTATTGATAAAAAAAGTTTGTGGATAAATAAATAAAAAAAATTAACATATCTGAGTAAATAGTGTATACTATTATTGTCTTATTAAATAATTTTTGTCAGCATGTATATGTGTGAGGGGGACAAAACATATTTAAGATGCTTTTTGAAGTGTTTGTTTTAATCACTTCTTTTTTATTTCATCTGATTTTTCCATTGTGTTCTCTTTTTTAAAAAAAGATGGTCGGTACGTAGTGGTAAGATAGGATCTTAATTAATAATATATTTTATGAATTTTATAAAAAACTTTTTTTCTAAACAACAGCTAACAAAATCAACATTGATGATGAGTGTGGCTGGTTTTGTGGGTATTGCTATATCGCTAGGTATCATGTTGTTTGCAGATGCTGTGGCTCCTACGCCATCGCAAAATGGTGGAATACTAAATGGTGCGACAGATGTACCCATTAGTACTTTTGTGGCTACTCGTTTTGATGGAGGACCTTTGGACATTGCTACTATATCTACATCCACAGTCATCCTGCAGGCGAATACAGGTAATATCCAAGGTGGAGTTCCAACTGGTCAAAACTTTTGTTTGAATGCTATGTTGGTTGAAAGTAGTAGTACAATAGTATGTGATCATATGTCAGATCAAATACCTTTGGCAACGTCTACTTGGTATACATTTACTATTGCGTCCAGTACTTCAAATATGGTTCCTGAACAATTGGCAAGTGATGTAGTGACTGTGTTTCAGACAGGTAACTTTGATTCAAACAATAATATTACACCACCTTTTGTACAAAGTAGTGTACCCCAGTCTGGAGAATCTAGTTTTCCTACCAATGGTAATCTTTTAGTAACTTTTCCTGCAGGTGATCAAGGAAATATGTCAACAAGTGGACAGGGCTCTGTTACTAGTACATCCAATATTATGGTGAAAACTGTTACTAATGGACAGCCTTCCAATACAAATATTTGTGAAGGTGGTTGTACGTTTACCTGGAATAATAATAACCATACTCTAAAAGTAGATCCAACGAGTGAGCTAAGTGCCAACACAGATTATGTTTTGATTATTGGTAAAAATATTACGAACGTTGCTAATGTGAAGTTGCAAGGTGGTATGCAAGACGTCATGCAATTTTTTCATACTGCTTCTGGTGCCGATAACAGTTCACCTACTATAGTTGGTATGAACCCTGCTGATAGTGCTACAGATGTTCAATTGAATTTGTCTGCTGTTATCATACATTTTTCCAAAGATATGGATCAGTCAACAATCAATACTACTACAGTAGAATATTTTGAAGATACTGATGGAAATAGTTCAAAAAATGGTGGGGAAGCCTCTTTTGCCAATTTTGGTTTGAAGTATGATTCCATGCAAAAGACTTTGTTTGTAGGTTATCCTCAATTACTTTCTACTAATACAAAATATTGTGTTAGATTTGTAGATTCTGGTGTAACTGATTCTTTGGGGAATGCTTTGACTTCAGGTTCTGATTTATACAAGTGTTTTACCACCACTGCTCAGGCTTATAGTCCTGTAGCTCCAACAGTACAGTCAGTCGATGCAGATAATTTTATGGCTTGGGTACAATATGATCAACCTGTATCTTCTACTATGGCTATGGACAAAACAAATTATGCTTTGGTTTGTGGTACTAACCAATTAAATACTTCTGGTATGAATCTTGTTTATAGGCCAGAAGCTAATGCTGTAGAAATACAAAATCATGGTTGTTCTGTAGGATCTATCCTTTCAGTGACCGTAACAAATGTCACAGATGTGAGTGGTACATCACCTATTGTAGCCAACAATAATGGACAAGTTACGGTACTAGATTCCAATACTACTGGTGGAATTATTGGAAGTTTTGATAAACCAGATTTCAATAATACAGATTTTGGTAACTTCTGGGAAAATCCTACTCGTTGTGCTCCAAATACGATGATAGCTGGCAAAACATCACGTTGGATGTGTGAATTTTCTGTTCCTGTAGCTCTGACAACTGGTGCAAAATTTATTATTACTATTCCTTCTGGTTTTGATATTAGTAATGCTACTATACCTGCTGGTACAAATTCTTTTTTGAATGCTGACTTAAATGGTCCTGGTCCTGGTGTTACAACTATCTCAGCTATAACTAATAGTACTGTTGCAAATACAATTACACTCACTCTTAATCAGTCTGGTAGTGCAATGAATTCCAATGATCACATTCGTTTTGAATTGGAAGGGATTGTAAATACACTTGTAGCGGGTAGTAATTCAGCATCTATTGTTGTGAAGGATTCTTCTGATGTTAAACAGGGGCAAACAATCAATACAGCACCATTCACTATTGGTGAGGGTGGTTCTAGTACTATATCTGGAACTGTATGTAAAGGTTCTACTTCTGGTGGAGCTTGTGGTGGTGGAGACACAGGATTGTCTGGTGTAAAAGTATTTATTGATAGCCCTCAAAGTGGACACCAGGAGGTCTCAACAGATGGAAGTGGTGCTTATAGCTTTACCAATTTGAGTGATGGTCAATATAATATAGGAATTTTTGTTGATCCTAGTCAAGGAGCTTTGGGTGGAGGAAATAATTTTCAGTCAGTCACTCTATCAAATGGTGCAAATGCGTTGGGTGTTGATTTCAAAAAAGCAGATATGGTCGCTACTGGTGGACTTGCGTTGACTTTCAATATTACAGCTGGACCTGCTAGTACAGCTTTGGATATTTTCTGTTTTGCTCCAAATTCTTCTGGTTTCTCTTCACCTGTGATGAAAAGCTTGACTACAAATGGTAGTGGTGCTGTTAGTGATACTTTAACGCTTCAACCAAATACTTCTTACCAATGTGGTTTGGGGCCACATATTCCATTTGATAGTTTTTCTTCTGGAGGTCCACCATCTGTGCCAGATTTTACTTTTATGCCTCCGGCACCAAAGATGATCAATGTTACTACGACACCACTTTCAACTGATTTTGTTTTGATTACAACTACTAATGAGATTCACGGGAAAGTAACTGATGGTTCTGGCACAGCTATTGCTAATGTTTTTGTAGACGCTCGACCAGTAGGATGTTTTGATAATTCAACAGGTGATCTAAAAGATTGTAATGGTGCTTTTGCTAAATCAAAAAGTGATGGTACCTTTGTTTTGAGTGTAACTGAAGGTACTTACATTTTGTCAGCATGTGCTCCTGGTATGCCTTGTAGTAAAGAAACAGAAGTAACGGTAAAAGCTGATACGAGTAATGTTGGAACTGATAATAATTCAACAGCTGATGTTTATAGTAAAGGTACTTTATTGACAGGTCAAGGACAATTAATAAAAATGTCCAAGAGTGACTTAACTATTGCTGGTCAGGTTCAAGATGAAAATGGTACTGCTATACAATATGCTTTTGTACATGCACAACGAGGGACTGGTGGTTCTTGTTCTTCCTTTACTCCAAATGGTGGAGACACTGGTTCCCCTACTGATGCTCAAGGAAACTATACACTGTATGTTTCTGCTGGAACTTGGCGAGTAGAGGCTTTTGCAGGTTCATATGGTCAAGTAAATTGTAGTATTGTGACTGTTGGAAGTTCTAGTGTCACTGGTCAAAATATAAAAGCTACAACAGCAGATTATGGTACTATTTCTGGTACTGTTACCAAAGCAGGTTCACCAGTGCAAGGTGCCAATGTAAATTGTTTTGGTCCTGCTGGTGGAAATCAAACAATGACTGGTTCTGACGGTAGTTATTCAATGAAATTGAAAGCTGGAAATAATTATAGTTGTAATGGATTTATTCCTGGTTCAGGACCTTTGGCTCCTACCGCTAGTTTTACTTTAGCTTCTTCTGGTACCGCTACTAAAAATCTTGTTATGGCTAGTAACCCAGGTACTATTAGTATTGATCTTGGTAGTACCATTACCAATGCCTTTTGTGATGCTAAAAATTCTTCTGGGGTTGGAAATGGTACTGGACAGAATAATAACGGTGTTTATACTATAAATGTACCTGCTGATACGTACACGGTACGTTGTGGTAATCCTGACTTAGGAGAAGTTGGTACTACCTCAACGGTGGTGATTGCTAACACTATAAACAATATTACATTTAGTGCCCCTACTTTGTATCAAGTAACTGGTCGTATAACTGATGGAACTGACAACTTACAAGGTGCAAGTATTACTTTGACTGATAAAAGTAATGGACGCATTGTCTTTAAGCAAAGTGATGCAAAAAGTGGCTCAAATGCCAATGTTACTTTATCAGTTCCGGCTGGAACTTATTCTGTTATGGCTTCAAAATCAGGGTATGTAGATAGTTCTAGTCCAGAAACTTTGGTAGTATCTTCTGCTGGTTCTTTTGCTACTAGATCACTAATCAAAGCTAGTGCAGCTGTAGCTGTTACTGTTCAATCAAGTAGTAGTAACTATACAGGATCTGCCAAAGTAGTAGCTACAAAATCAGATGGAAAAATTGTCACAGCAGACGTAGACAAAACAGCTACCTCTGGTACTAATGCTTCTTTATTATTGACTGACGGAACTTGGAGTGTGAGATCTTTTGCTGACAATGGTAAAACAGTTGTTACAGCAAGTACTATTGTTGTTACAAATAATACTCCGGACAACAATACTTTGGCATTGGACTTGAGTCAAGATATTAGTGGATTTAGTGTAAGTCAACCACAACAGCAGTCAATGATTCCTGCCAATGGAGGATTATTTAAAGATTCAAATATAAATAATTTTGAATTAAACATTCCAACTGGTGCTTTGTCAACTTCTGATGCTACTGCTGGTACAATTGAAACTAAAACAAATCCAACATTGGCTATAAGTACACCAGGAAAAGAATTTGTAGGAACTTCAGCTATTGATATTACACCAACCAATTCTAGTGGACAAAAGATTAGTGATATCTCTTCAGCTGCTACTATCGTGATGCCATTTGACCCAACGGCTATACCAAGTGGTGTAGCAACTTCATCATTGAAATGTGGATCTTGGGATGAAGCAGCTGGTGAGTGGGAGATGTTGCCAAGTTCTGTAGATACCACAAATAACACTATTACTTGTCAGACAACTCATTTCTCAACATTTGGTGTTTTGGCTGCTACAAGTGGAGGTACAGATTCCAATTCAAATGATAGTACTCCTGCACCAAGTAGTTCTGGTGGTGGAGGTGGTTCATCTTTTGTGACTCCTATCGTACCTACTAAATCTGAAGCTGTTAAAGCTATTAAATTAGAGGCTACATATGAAATTAATAAACCTACTTTACTAGAATTAGGTTCTGAAACACATACTGTAACTGTCTTGAGTGCTAATGCTTCAAGTACAACCGTACTGATTGAATCTACACCTGTTACTAGTATCTTATCTATAAATGAAGCTCAAAATATTGATACTAATGCTGATGGTTTCAATGATTTAAGTGTTACTTATACAGGACTTAATGACTTAGGCAATGTAAAACTTGAGGTTGTCACACTGACTGATAGTATAGAAACACAAGGGCCTCTTAGCATCAACGCTGGGCAATATGAGACCAATACTACAACAGTTACTTTGTTTTTGAATGCTACGAATGTGTCACAAGTGATGTTCTCCAATGTTTCTAATTTTGTAGGAGGAAAGTATGTCCCTTATAGTGTTACAAGTAGTTGGAATTTGACAGAAGGAAATGGTGCAAAAACTGTCTATGTTCGTTTCAAATCGTCTACTGGTAGTACCGTTGATAACTCTGATAGTATTGAGCTAATTGGTCAAGGTTTTGAACAAAAGATAGAAATGCCACTTACTAATATATTTTGTCCTTTGAGTATTGGAAAAGCTTATAAATATCTTGATTCTCGAGCAGTATATTATATCACTTCACCATTTGTACAAGGGGATAAATGTACTAAACGTGCTTTCAAAAAATCAGATGTATTCTTTAGTTATTTTGATTCTTGGCAAGATGTAAATATTGTTGATAAGTCAACTCTATGGGATATATCTGAGGATTCTCTAGGTTTTATGCCTTGGGGACCAAAATTTAACCCACAATATGGGGCACTTATCAAAGCAGTAACTGATCCTAAAGTATATCTATTGATTGAAGGTAAGAAACGTTGGATTGATTCTGAAGAAGCTTTTATGAATCTAGGTTATTCTTGGAATTGGGTAGAAGATGTAGATCAAAAGCTTTTGGATTCTGTTGCTATGGGTGATGATATTAACAAAGATAGTGGTTATCCAAGTGGACTTTTAATCAAGTATAGTGGTAATTCTGATATTTATTTACTTGTTTCTGATGATCTTCATCCTGGTAAATTATTGAAGAGACATGTTAAAGACATGGCTTCCTTCAATACATTGGGTTATAGATTGGATAGAATCGTAGTTATCCCTGTTACTACTCAGTTTGATAATGGGGATGAATTGGCTGGTGATGACAAAAATACCTCAGATAAATTTTCATTATATAACTTTACTTTGAATTTAATTCCAGGTAGTTCAGGTACTGAAGTAAAGAAACTTCAGATTAAACTTCAGGATCTTGGTTATCTATCTGAAGATATTGAATCTACAGGTTATTATGGACCTGCTACAACTGAAGCTATTAAGGCTTTGCAAAAAGCTAAAGGAATTGAAATGTTGGGAATTGTGGGGCCTTCTACAAGGAAAGTTTTGAATAGTTTATAAGAAATTTTTGAAATTTAAAAAACCACTCTTTTTTGAGTGGTTTTTTTTCTTTATTTTTGATAATTTGACAAAGTAATTTTTGACAAGTACTATATCAATATAGGTTTTAATCTTTTTAAGTAAAATATGTATACAGGAATTATTCAAAATTATTTACCAGTAAAAAGTGTAAGTAATGCTCCAGGACTTACTAGTTTTTCAATAATATTTACACCAGAAATTCTAAAAAACTTACAAATAGGTGCTAGTGTATCTATAGATGGTGTTTGTTTTACTGTTACCAAGGTTTTAGAAAATGAAGTTTTCTTTGACGCCATGCAAGAAACTTTGTTTAAGACTACTATAGGTAGTCTAAAAGTAGGACAAAAAGTAAATATAGAACGTTCTTCTACTGAAGGAGCAGAAATAGGTGGACATATTATTTCTGGTCATGTTCATGGTATGGCCAAAATAATTGCGATAGAGGAATTGGAAAACAATCATGTAGTCACTTTTCAGTTGCCAGAAAGATTGTCCAAGTATGTTTTTGATAAAGGATTTATTGCTTTAGATGGGGCTAGTTTGACAGTTGTAGATGCCGATTTTGACAAAGAAACTTTGAAAGTATGGTTTATACCTGAGACTTTGGGAAGGACAACTTTTGGTTTCAAAACTGTGGGTGATATGGTAAATGTGGAAGTAGATCAACAAACAAGAGTTATTGTGGATACTTTAGAGCGTCTTTTACCTCAATATTTAGACAAAAATAAATAGATTTTAGGATAGATAAATTAGCCTTTTTATATTGACAAAGGAGCTGTTTTGTGCTATATTTAGCCTGTTCATTGTACATTTGATGATCGCCTAGTTTCTCTTGAGAGACTGGGAGGAAAGTCCGAGCTTCCCGACACCCTTTTCGAAGGGTGGGGAAAAAGGTAGTGGATAACGTCCACCCTCTTTATCTGTAAGGATATTGGGCGGGAAAGTGCCACAGAGACTATACTAGCCCGCCGATTCGGCGGACAAAAGGTGAAAAGTAGTTTGATATCATTTACTCTCGAGATAAATGGTTACAAGCTTCGGCTCTCAGTGATGAGATGTCGTGGTAAACCCTACCTGAAGAAAGAGCAGCGTTACGATTTATCGTTTCGAAAAGTTGGCTCGTTTGAATCGGTGAGCAATTACCGATCTAGATAAATGATCATCGTCTCGATTCGTCGAGATTACAGAATTCGGCTTATAAATGTAGAATGAACAATAAAAAACATCTTTATAAATAAGGTGTTTTTTTTATTAAAATTATAAAAATTTAGGTTATTAATCTAAACAAAAATATTTTTTTGAGTTTGACTAATTGACAAAATTAAGCTATTATTTACTTATATTTATTAGCTAAATAAATTATGAAACGCTCGGAAATATTACTTATGTTAATTCAAGTACCAATTGACTTTTTGATGCTTATTTTGGCTGGTTTTAGTGCTTATTTTTTGCGTTTTAGTTCCTGGGCTGTGGCTATAAAACCTGTCACTTTTGGGTTACATTTGGGAGATTTTATAAATATTGTAATGATTTTTGCTTTGGTTTGGATGTTCGTATTTACTCTATTGGGTTTATATTCAGTGGATCCAAATCGTCGTTTTGCCAAAGATTTGATGAAAGTAATTTTTGCTTGTTTTATTGGTCTTTCTATTACGGCTCTTTATATTGTTATTTCTGGTACTTTATTTGATTCTAGATTTTTGATTATTTCTAGTTGGGCTTTTGCTATGTTGTATGTCATGATTGGTAGATTTTTTATTAGAGGAATTAAGTCATTGTTGTATCGATTAGGTTTTGGTTTGCGTCGGGTAGTTGTGATTGGTTCTGGAGAAACTTTTCAAAGTGTAGTGTCTTCTTTAGAAAACAATCCTAGACTTGGTTATAAAGTTTTGAAGACTTATGAAAATTTTAGTAAAAAAATAGACAAAGAACTTTTGCAATTGAATTTAAATGAAATTATTTTTGTAAATCCTCGTGCAAATGAAAAAGAAAGTTTACAAGCCAAACAATTTTGTGATTTACATCATATCGTGTTTAAATATTCAGCGGATATGTTTGCTACGTATTCTAGCAATGTGAATATTTATACTTTGGCAGGGGTACCTATCGTTGAACTCAAAAAAACCCCACTCGATGGTTGGGGACGTATTGCTAAAAGAATTTTTGATATTGTAATGAGTTTGATTATTATTATATTGATAAGTCCTATCATGCTTTTGACTGCTCTTATAATTTTGTTAGAAACAGGTCGACCTATAATTTATAAAAATGAAAGAGTAGGTATTCGTGGTAGTAAATTTTTTACTCTCAAATTTCGTTCTATGTACCAAAAAGATTCGACAGGTAGTCAATTTGGAAATTCAGGTCAAGAAGCTGAACAAAAAGAAAAAGAACTTATCCTTAAAAATGGTAGTAAGCAAGGTCCAATTTATAAAATTGAAAATGATCCACGAGTGACTCGTTTTGGTAGATTTATTCGTAAAGTTAGTATCGATGAACTTCCTCAGTTTTTCAATGTTCTTAAAGGTAATATGAGTATTGTGGGACCACGTCCTCATCAACCACGTGAAGTAGAAAAGTACGCAGGAGATTATCCTGATGTTTTCGTCTTGAAACCTGGTATTACAGGACTTTCACAGATTTCTGGACGTAGTGATTTGTCTTTTGAAGAAGAAATGAAATTGGATATTTTTTATACCGAAAAGTGGAGTTTGTATTTGGATTTTATTATTTTTATAAAAACACCTTTCATTTTATTTAGAAAAAGAAAAGCTTTGTAATTATGAAAATAGCATTAGTACATGATTATCTTTCGCAGGATGGGGGAGCAGAAAGAGTTTTAAAAGCGTTTCATGAAATTTGGCCAGAGGCGCCAATTTTTGTTTTGTTTTATGATAAAAATAAGATAAAAGGTTTTGTAGAGGCTGATATAAGACAATCTTTTTTGGCCAGATTTCCTTTTATAAAAAATAAATATCAATGGTATTTGCCACTCATGCCAATTGCAACAGAGAAATATGATCTTGGTGAATTTGATGTCGTACTTTCCTCAACAAGTGCTTTTTCCAAAGGTATACTTACCAAGGAAGATGGTTTGCATGTTTCTTATTGTCATACACCCACTCGTTATCTTTGGTCGGATACACATGAATATATTCAAGATTTGAAATACAATTTTTTTGTAAAATTATTTTTGCCACGTCTTATACATAAATTGCGTATTTGGGATAGGAATAGTGTCGATAGGGTAGACAAGTTTATTGCCAACTCTCATACCGTTTATAAAAGAATAAAAAAATATTATCGTCGTACAAGTGATGTTATTCATCCTCCTGTAGATTTGGATGAGTTTTTTATCAGTCAAGAAGTTGATGATTATTTTGTAGCTGGAGGACGTATTGTCAATTACAAGCGTTTTGATTTGATAATTCAAGCTTTCAATCGTTTGGGGTTCAAATTAAAAATTTATGGAGATGGCCCAGCTTTGGAAAAATTGAAGAAACTGGCCAAACCAAATATTGAATTTTTGGGTAGAATTTCTGACAAACAGAAAGCTGATATTTTGAGTAAATCCAAAGCTTTTATCAATCCTCAAGTAGAAGATTTTGGTATTACTCCTATTGAAGCTATGGCAGCTGGACGTCCTGTGATTGCTTATGGTTTTGGTGGGGTGACCGAGACTGTTATTTCGGGTGTGACAGGTCTTTTCTTTTACAAGCAAGATTGGGAGACACTTTTTGATATAGTTTTGGATTTTGATAAGTATACTTGGGATAGTGAAAAAATTAGGGCACATGCAAGTAGATTTGATGTAAAGATTTTTAAGAACAAAATAAAATATTATGTAGAAGAAAATTATGTTAAATTTTTGTCGGAGATAAATAGATGCGAGTTATAAAATTTTGGAATTTTCAATTTTTAATTTTAAAATTGTTTGAAAATTGAAAATTTCTAAATTGAAAATTATTTTTATTATGAATATTGTTATTGACATCAGAAGTCTGACAGACAAAAAACGTACAGGAGTGGGTGAATATACTTACGAGCTTTTGGATAGTCTTTTTAATTTGGACAAAGAAAATAATTATTTTTTGTTTTATAATTCTTTTAAAGATGTTGAAATCTTTTTACCAAATTGGTCACAAGAAAATGTTCATTTTGTAGCTACAAAATTTCCTAATAAGATTTTTAATCTTTTACTTCTTTTAAAAATTTTCAAATTAGATAAATTGGTTCAAAAAAAAACTACAAAAAAATTAGATAAAATAGATTATTGGTTTTCACCAAACATAAATTTTATCAATTTGTCAAAAGAAATAAAACATATTTTGACAATTCATGATCTTAGTTTTGAGTTTTTACCAAATTGTTTTAGTAAAAAAATGTTGCTTTGGCACAAATTGATAGATCCAAAATTTCTGGCACACAATGCTCACTTCGTTTTTACACCATCTCATAATACTAAGTATGATTTGGTGGATATTTATCATTTGAATCCAAATTCTGTTAGAGTATTATATCCAGGTATTAGTAAAAGTTTTTTACAAAATATAAATAATGATTTTGATAGAAAAAAACTGCAAAAAAAATATGATTTACCAGAAAAGTTTATTTTTTTCTTAGGCACTCTTGAACCTCGTAAAAATATTTTGTCATTGATAGAGGCTTATCGTAAATCTAATTTTATCAACAAAAAAATTCATCTGGTGATAGCAGGAAATAGAGGTTGGAAATATGATAAGATAATAAAAAAGATAGATGAAACAAGAGGAGTGAATTATATTGGTTATGTCGATGCAGAAGACAAACCTTCTTTGTATAAATTGTCAGAAATTTTTGTCTATCCAAGTTTGTATGAGGGGTTTGGGTTTCCTGTTTTGGAAGCTGTCCAATCTGATTTACCTGTCGTAACAAGCAATCGTTCGTCTTTGCCAGAAATTTCTGATACAGGTATTTATTTTATAAATCCTCATAATATTGTAGAATTGAAAAGTGCTCTTTTGGAAGCATTCAATAATAAAGATAAAACAAATTATAAATATAATAATAAATTTTCTTGGGACAAAACAGCTCAGGAGTTTTTGGAAATTTTAGCATTATAAAAATATGAAAATAGGGATAGATGCTCGCATGCTTAGTTCACACTTTGGCATTGGGCGCTATATTCAACAACTTATTTTACAGTTACAAAAGATAGACAAGGAAAATGAATATTTAATTTTTTTACGTCAAGAAAATTTTGAAGAACTAAAAATTGAAAATCCTAATTTTACCAAAGTTTTGGCAGATGTGCCTTGGTATACTCTAGAAGAACAAAAAGATTTCTTGAAAATTTTGGATGATAATCCAGTAGATCTCATGCATTTTCCACATTGGAATGTGCCGTATTTTTATAAAAAACCTTTTTGTATAACTATTCACGATTTGACTATGTATCATTATGGCCGTCCTGAGGCTTCCACTTTGGGTCAAGTAAAATTTTGGGTCAAGGATAAGGCACATCGTCTTCTCATCAAACATTTGGTAAAATCATCCAAACATATTATTGCGACCAGCGAATTTACGGCTATAGACATCGTAAATACTTTGGGTGTAGAGAGAAATAAAATTACAGTTACTTATCAAGCTCCTTTTGTTTTGGAAGATTGGCAAAAAAATGAAAATGTGTTAGAAAAATTTGCTATCAAGAAAAAATTTGTTTTGTACGTGGGAGCAGCTTACCCACACAAAAATTTAGACAAACTATTGGAAAGTTGGAAATTTTTCAACGAAGAAAAGAGTACAGATTATGAATTAGTTTTAGTAGGTAAAGATAATTATTTTTATCAAAAGTTGCAAGAAGATTTTGCTGATTTGCATAATGTAGTTTTTACCGGTTTGGTAGGGGATAGTGATTTGGTAAGTTTGTACAAACAAGCTTCAGCTTTTGTTTTTCCTTCGCTTTATGAAGGTTTTGGTTTGCCACCTTTGGAGGCTAGCCTTTATGGGTTGCCAGTAGCTTCTTCTTCGTCTAGTTGTTTGCCAGAAGTCTTGGGTGAGAGTGCCCTATACTTTGATCCTGAAAATAAAGAGCAACTAGCTGATGTTTTGTTTAGTATTTTAAGCGATGAAAATATACGCAGTGAACTAAAGTATCAAGTGCGTGAGAATTTGAAAAGATTCTCTTCTGAAAAGTTGGCGCTCATAACTAGAGAGATTTATGTTAGTGATTAGTAAATAAAAATTGTTGTAGAATTGTTGTAGCATTGCCTCATGGTCGTATTGTTACATTGTTGTATGTTTGTGTTGGATTATCATCCCCGTCGGTTCTGTGGCAAATAAATTGCCAAATTGACAATACAACAATAAAACAGTATTTTACAGATAAACTACAACTGGATTTTGTGTATTAAACTATAAGTCAAGTATAATACCAATTTAGTGTTTTATTTTAGTCAAAAAAACGTGGATAAACATTTCACGTTTTTTTAAAAAAGTGGTATAATATAAGGAGTATTTTTAATATTTAATATATGACTGAAAAGAAAATTTTAATCGCGGAGGATGAAAAACCAATGGCAAGAGCTTTGGAGATAAAACTTAATAAAGCAGGTTTTGAGACAACAGTTGTTTTTGATGGGGTTAGTGCTGTAAAAGAACTTCAGGCTAGTAATTATGATTTACTTTTGCTTGATTTGATGATGCCAAACAAAGATGGTTTTTCAGTTTTATTAGATATTAAAGAATCAAAAATAAAGGTACCTGTCATTGTGTCTACTAATTTGAATCAAAAAGAAGATATTGAAAAAGCTATGAGTTTGGGTGCTAAAGATTATTTTGTTAAGTCTGACACTACTATCTCTGAAGTAGTAGAACATGTTAAAAAAATTTTAGGACTTTAAATAATATTCCATTCGTAGGAGGTGGTAATTAATACCAATTTTATGCAATTTACGCAACAGCAAGTAAAAGAAATTTTATTAGATCAAGGGTATATTGAAGAAAAAGATTTTGATAAAGCACAAAAATATGCCAAATCTCATAATACCAATTTGATTGAGTATTTTTTTGTAGAAAATACTTTAAGTAAAGAGATTGTAGGTCAGGCTGTTGCAGAGTATTATGGGGTGTCTTATATAGATTTGGGTAATGAAAAGTTAGATGAAAATGTTGTTAAGCTTATTCCTGAATTAGTATCTAGAAATAAAAAAGTTGTAGCTATTAATATCGATGAAAATGGTGTGAAATTGGGAATGCAAAATCCAAAAGATTTGGAAACAAAAAATTTTGTAGAGAAAAAACTTGGACAAGTGGTCAATGTTTATTATATTGATGAAGAAGACCTTGGTAAAGCGCTATCTGTGTATGGTTCTGATATTGATGTTGATGTTCAAAACATCTTGAAGAGTCTAAACAATGCTAGACTGGGCAATGAGGAAAAAGATGATATTGTTGTTGGTTTTGTAGATATGATTTTGAAATATGGTTTTGAAAATAGAGCTTCTGATATTCATATTACTCCTCAAGTAGATAGAATAACTTTTCGTTTTCGTATTGATGGAGTTATGCATGATGTCTTTGTGGTAGAAAAGGGACAAGCTCCTGCTGATTTCCTTAGTTTTATTTTGACTCGTGTAAAAATATTGGCTAAGATGGCCACAGATATTCATTTTGCTGCACAAGATGGTAAAATGCGTTATTTGATAAATAAAAATTGGTTAGATATTCGTATTTCAATTGTACCTATTTCTTATGGTGAAAATATTGTAATGCGTCTTCTTTATCCAAAAAACAGACAACTTGGTTTGGTCGATTTGGGACTTTCTAGTGACAACCTAAAAAAAGTAAAAAAAGCTATACAAAATCCTCATGGTATGATTTTGGTTACAGGTCCTACTGGTAGTGGTAAGACAACAACACTTTATTCAATTTTGAAACTTTTGAATAAACGTGAAATTAATTTAGCTACTATTGAGGATCCGGTAGAATATGATATTGAAGGTGTTACTCAAATTCAAGTAAATCCTAAAACAAATCTTACTTTTGCCAAAGGATTGCGTGCTTTGGTTCGTCAAGATCCGGATATTCTTATGGTTGGTGAAATCCGTGATACTGAGACTGCTGACATTGCTATTAATTCATCACTTACAGGACATTTGGTACTTTCAACTCTTCATACCAATGATGCTGTGACGGCATTACCTCGTTTGTTGGATATGGGTATTCAGCCTTTTTTGGTATCATCTACTATCAATTTAGTAATTGCACAACGTTTAGTACGTAGAATATGTAATCATTGTCGTACTTCTTATAAACTTACCAAAGATGAATTGTCTATACTGACGGAAAACTCAGATTTTCAAAGTATTTTGGAAGATCTAAAAGTGAAAGATTTTTCAGTTGCTAGAATTTATAAAGGAACAGGTTGTAAGATTTGTAATAATAGTGGTTATAATGATCGTCTTGGTATTTTTGAAGTTATTGAAGTTGACGAAAGTATAAGAAATCTTATTTTGCAACATGCTTCTAGTGATATGATTTTGAAAAAAGCTAAAGAAAATGGTATGACTACGATGCTCTATGATGGTATCGAAAAAGTTTTGAATGGTGTTACCACTATTCAGGAAGTAATGAGAGTAACACAGTTATAATTTAGTTTATTTAAAAAAGTAGATATTGTATGACAAAGTTTAATACTAGCATTTTTAATAGAAGTTTTTCTGTTGGTTTTATTAGTCTAAATCAAAAAGCACTTTTAGCAAAAAATTTGTCAGTCATGCAAAAATCTGGTATTGATATTGTAGAGTCTTTGTCTATAATTATTGAATCAACTCAGGGTAGACTTCAGAAAATTTTGGAAGATATTTTATTATCAGTTAAGTCTGGTAATACTTTGGCAGATTCTTTTGCTAGACATTCACATGTTTTTTCTGGAATTTTTATTAGTTCTATTTATGCTGGTGAAAAATCAGGTAGTTTGGCAGAAAATTTGGAAAATTTGTCAATAACTCTAAAAAAAGAAAAACAACTTTTAGATAAGATCAAAGGAGCCATGCTTTATCCTACTATTGTTTTGGGAGCTTCTTTTGCTTTGGCTATGGCTATGTCTTTTTTGATTTTGCCAAAAATAATCCCTCTTTTTGAAGGATTAAACATGAATTTACCTTGGAGTACTAGAGCACTTATTAGTTTTTCTAATTTTATTAATGATCATAGTGTTGTACTTTTTTGGTCAATTATTGGTTTTATTACTTTTTTGATAGTTGCTATAAAGCAAAGACAATCTCACCCTGTTACTCATTGGATACTTTTACATTTTCCTATTATTAAAAATTTGGTTCGTAATACTAATCTTTCTCGTTTTTCTCGTATTTTTGGAAGTTTGCTTAGGAGTGGTTTGAGTATTGACGAAGCTCTTAGTGTTACTGAAAAGTCACTTGATAATTATTATTATAAGAAAGCTATTCAAGATGTATCTCTTCGTATAAAAAAAGGTGTTAAAGCTTCGGAAAGTTTGAAACAGCATGAAAAATATTTTCCCAAAATGGTTTCTCGTATGGTTTATGTAGGTGAAGAAGCTGGAAAAATGGAAGATACTCTACTTTATATTGCTGATTTTTATGAAGAGGAAGTGGACAATTCTACCAAAGCTTTGTCAACAGCTTTAGAACCTATTTTGTTATTGTTTATAGGTGTTGTCGTTGGTTTTTTGGCTATTTCTATAATTACTCCGATATATAATATTACTGGTAATATTAAGGGATAAAAAATAATTTAGTAATTTTAAATTTCTAAATTTCAAATTCAGTTAGTTATGTTTTTAAAAAATAAGAAAGCTTTTACTTTTTTAGAGTTAATTATTGTAATAGCAATTACAGGGATACTTATTACGGCTGCTTCTCCTGTTTATGGAAGTTTTCAAGTCAAATTACAATTATTAGATAGTTCTGCTGATATTATACAGGCATTAAGAACTGCTCGTGGTCAATCTCTTGTAGGTTTAAATGATGATGCACATGGAGTATATTTTAATATAGATAGTAATGGAGTCGATTCTTTTACGTTGTACCAAGGTGATTCTTATGAATTGAGAGAAGTAGAATATGATCTTACTATAACTTTGAAGAGTGCTTTGTCAATTTCTAATACTACTTTCACAGAAATAGGTGGTAATGTGGATATTAATTTTTCTAAAGGTGGATTGGCTATACCTAATAATTTAGGATCTCTCACTATTTCACATAGTGTAACAGGTAGTAAGTCTATAAGTGTCAATAAATATGGGAAAGTGGAGAAAAATTAACTTTATGAATTTTAGTAAAGGTCAGAGTATACTTGGTGTCATATTAGCTATGGCTATTTTTGCGTTAATGGCTTCCAGTATTGCTAAAACTTCTATTGGAAATATTAATGCTTTGAATCAAGGGGGTAGTCAATCTAGAGCTGATGCTTTGGCTCAAGAAGCTGTAGAAGCTGTTAGAGCTATCAAAGATGGTGCTTGGAATGATCTTTATTCTAGTACTACTATTTCTTTTGCTGATTATTCTTGGTCTTTTGATATTACAAATGTAGAAACAATAGGGGATTATACTAGAACTGTAGAATTTGCAGATGTTTGTCGTGATGGAAGTGATATTATTACAGCTTGTCCAGGGACTACTACAGATCTACAATCTAAAAAAGTAACAGTAACTGTTGCTTGGGAAGTGCGACCGGGACTTAATAATTCTGTAGTCAAAGAATTTTATCTTACCAATTGGGATTCTCGTGAGTGGACACAGACTGATTGGAGTAGTGGACCAGGGCAGAGTGTTTTAACTGATACTGCTGGTTATGATAGTGATGATGGTGGAGTAGATTATAGTACTGCAGGTGAAATAAAAATTATGGAAATGGCAGGTCAAGTAGCTTCTTGTATGAATACTGGTTGGTCTTTTACTACTTCTACTGATTACATTTATGATAATGCACAAATAGAAGTTGCTG
>Ga0156636_127_pt3 | contig 33516 bp, 25 predicted proteins | sample RifOxyC3_FD_110710 | JGI IMG/M metagenome (GOLD analysis project Ga0156636, IMG submission 110710) | Candidatus Magasanikbacteria bacterium RIFOXYC12_FULL_33_11 | reverse complement strand
GTATATGTCATTCAAAATGATGAAAGACATTGGATAAAGACAGAAGAAACCTTTAATAACTTAAATTATCATTGGAATGAAGTTGTTACAGTAGGGGACGTTGTCTTGGATAAGTATCTTGTTGGAGACGATATTGAGTAAAATATCTTGTATACAATAAAAACCACTCTGACTTGAGTGGTTTTTTGTTATTTTTTAAATTGTTTATTATTGTCCCATTGCTCTTAATATTACATTGACCGTTTTTAGCAGTATTGATAGGTCTAGTAAAATAGATCTATTTTTTATATAAAAGAGGTCATATTGTAACTTTTGTAAATATGTTTCCATTGTGTCTGTATAATTTAATTGTACTTGAGCCCATCCAGTTATCCCTGGTTTTACTAAATATCTTAAATCATAATAAGTTACTTGCTTTTTTAGATGGGATATGATTTCAGGTCTTTCTGGTCGTGGTCCTATGATTGTGATTTCACCTTTAATTAGATTTATTACTTGAGGTAATTCATCCAAACGAGTTTTTCTTAAAAATTTACCTGTAGAAGTAATTCTTTTATCATTTTTTTGTGCAAATTCGGCACCATGCATCTCTGCACTGCCATCTTCTGCAAGTGAATACATCGTACGAAATTTGTACATCCAAAATACTTTTCCATTTTGTCCTAGTCTTTTTTGCTTGAAGAATATTTTACCTTTGGAATTTAGTTTTATGGCAAGAGCAATAAAAGGTAAAAAAACAACAAATAATAAACCAAAAAATAAAATTGATATAAAGTCCAATAATCTTGTAAATTTGTTATAGATAGGTTTGTCTAAGTCAGACAAGTATTGTAAAAACCAAGATTTATAAAAAGCTGAAGGAGGGATTCTACCTGTGACACTTTCATAAAAGTTTGAGATACTTGTTATTTTTATTTGTTTAAATAATAGTTGATAAAGTTCTTGAGTTAGATTTTCATTTTTATTCAAGTTATTGTGTGTAACTATAATATTTATTTTATCATTTTCAACTATATCTGCTATGTTTTTGTGTTCATCGTATATATGAATATTTTCTAATTTTTCTTGTTTTAATTTATCATCTACATCTCTGATAGATTTTACTATATAGCCTAAAGTTTTTTGTTTTTTGAGTATTTCTATTATTTCTTGGACTTCTTCATTATAATCCAAAAATAAAATATTGGCTTTCAATTTTTCGTTGCTTATAATGATTACATATAATTTGCGCCATAAAAAAGTTAATAAATAAGCAATAATTACATTTAGAAATAGAATTGTTTTAGGATTTACATCTGAAGTAGGGAAAAAATATAGAATTGCAATACTTAAGAAAAATGAGACTATGGTTGTTTGGATATGTATATTGATGAAATTTCTTTGGCCTATTTTTTTGAAATCATAAAGACCATTTATATATTTTAGTATTATCCAAAGTAAAAAAATACCAGAAAAAATAGGAAGTAACGTATTTATTTGTTCGGTATTTGTGAAACTCAAATTACGTATAGCTAGAGCTAACCACAAAGAAAAGTAGAATAATAGTATATCTACCAAGAGAAGTATGAGTTGTTTCATCCTGTACCAGAATTTCATATTTGTCAGTATAGTATATTTTTGGTATAATTGACATAAATAATTTAGCATAATTTAGTACAAAAAACAAGTTTATGAAGATTTTTAGTTATTTTTTGTGGGTATTAGGTGTTTTGTGTATACCTGTTTTTGTTATAGCAAAAACTCCAAATGACCCTTATTTTGCACAGTGGTCTTTTGAACATACTGGTGTTTATAAGGCTTGGGATTACAGTACAGGATCCAAGGACGTCGTGGTAGCAATTATTGATAATGGATTTGATAGCTTTCATCCTGATTTAAGAGATAATCTTTGGGTAAATAATGCTGAAATACCAAACAATAATATTGATGATGATAAAAATGGTTATGTAGATGACTATTATGGTTGGAACTTTTTGGATCATAATAATGATCCACGTCCTAATGTGGACAATCTTACCGTCTCTCAAAAAGAAGATGGTGTATTTAATCATGCCACTGTGATTGCGGGTATCATAGGTGCCAAAGGAAACAACGGTTTAGATGGTGCTGGAATTAATTGGAATGTAAGTTTGATGAATTTGAAAGTTATTGGTAATGATGGTAGTGGTGACTTTGGACCTTTGGTGAATGCTATCTATTATGCTGTTGATAATGGAGCTGATGTAATAAACATAAGTGTTGTTGGTGACGGTGATGAAGGACCTTTGCAGAAAGCTGTAGACTATGCTTATAAAAATGGAGTTTTTGTGGTGGCAGCTGCTGGTAATAATAGGTTAGCTTTAAATTATAGTCCTCAATATCCTGTTTGTTCTAATGGCTTTTCTGGAAACAATGAAGTTCTGGGTGTTAGTGCTATAGAAGAGAGTCATCGTTTGGCTATTTTTTCTAATATAGGATCAAATTGTATTGATATCACTGCTCCTGGTGTAGATATTCATTCTACTTTACGTTTTTCACCTACCAATGATTTGGTTGATTCATATAGTGTAAATAAAGGTTGGAGTGGTACTTCTTTTTCGGCTCCCTTTGTAACAGGGGCTATCGCTCTTTTAAAGAGTGTGAAACCAAATTTTACTAATGAACAAATTATAAATACTATTTTTAGTACTGTACATCATACTCCAAATGATGATGAAAAAACTTATGCTGATCTTTTTGGTGTAGGACTATTGCAGATAGACAAGGCTATGGCTAGTATTAGCAACATTTTAGATATACAAACACCTGCTCAAGAAAATATTTTTGTATATAATATTGAAAAGAGTCCCGTTGACAGTACTTTGGAAAAGATGTCTGTCGTTTTAGTTTCTAGTAATTTGTTCAAAAAAGAGTTGGTAGCAAATAAAATACAAGAAAATACTTCTGATTTTGTGGGTATTGAAGATAGTTTTTTGTTTCAAGATTTTGATGGAAATTTTCAAAACGTAACTCTTTCAACAGATAGTGACCATAAAAAAATGGTGAAATTTTTTGATGGTAAATTGAGTCTTTTGAATACAGTAAAAATTAATTTAGAAGGGGATTATGATTTGGCTGTTGGTTATATAAATGATTTTAAAAATATTAATTATAGTAGAGATCTTAGAATAGTTTTGGCTCCAAAATTTGCAAGTAATATTTATTTGTATATTTTTGATATAAATGGTAATTTGGTGAATACTTATAAAAAAGATAGCTCTCATGATGGAGTAAGTGTCTATGTTGGAGATGGTTATCTTGATGTGTCTTATGTAAAAGGCTACAAGACTTATGTAGAAATTTTGGATAGTAATTTTGTTGTATTAAATAATTTTGAGACTAATAAAATATTGGTTGGACAAATAATGTCCTTAGATTTGGATAGAGATGGCAATAATGAATATATTTTGGCTTCTAGAAAAAATAATTCTGCTTGGATTAGAGTTTTTTCTAGTGATGGTACTGAAAATTATAATATAAATGTTTATCCATCTTCTTATAGAAAAGGTTTCAATTTTGTGGTAGCAGATTATGATTTGGATGGTAATTTGGATTTTGTGTTTACACCAAAAGATAGTGAAACACCTTTACGTGTGATGACTTTGTCAGGTAATTTTTTGACTGAAAGCTATCCTTTTTCAGGTGCCAATTATGGACAAGTTTTTACCATGCTTACACAAAAATAATTTGATTTTTACATTTTCATTTTTAATCCGCCCAAGGCGGACGAGAGGGTTTAATTTCCCGTAGCTTGCTACGAAGATGTTCCTTCTTATACCTCGTCAGCTTGCTGCGAGGTAGTTTATTTCTAATTTTAGCCTAAGTATATGCAAAATAATATGCAAATTTTTGAGAAAAAAAACGTGCTTGTGACAGGTGGTGCTGGCTTTATTGGCTCTCATCTTTGTGAAAGACTTTTGAAAGAAGCCAATGTCATTTGTATGGATGATTTATCTCATTCTGATATTTTTAATATTCAACATTTGTTACAATATCCTGATTTTGAATTTATCAAGTATGATGTCAATGAAAAAATAGATTTGAAAGATTTTCCAGAGTTAGACAAATTTCAGGTACGTTTTCAAGGTATTCAAGAAATTTATCACATGGCTTGTCCTACGAGTCAAAAAAATTTTGAACAGTTGAAGATTCATTCTCTTTGGTCAAATTCTAAAGCTATGCTCAATACTCTTGATTTAGCAGTAGAATATCGTGCTAAATATGTTTTTGGTTCTAGTTCTGTGGTTTATGGTTCTGTGACTGAAGATCAAAAGATTTTTTCAGAAGATTATAAGGGTATTGTTGATCACATGTCTCCTCGTAGTTGTTACAATGAGGGTAAGAGATTCGCTGAGACTTGTATCGAGACTTATAAACAAGTCTATGGAATAGATGCTAAGATTGCTCGTATCTTTACTACTTATGGACCTCGTATGAGATTGCGTGATGGTCTTTTGCTTCCAGATTTTATTTTGAATGCTATCGAAGGTCGAGATTTGGTTGTTTATGGTGATGGACAGGCAGAGGAAGCTCTTTGTTATGTTTCTGATATGGTGGATGGTTTGGTAAGACTTATGTCTACTGGACCAGAAGTAAACATTGTTAATTTGGGACTTGATGAATCTCATAAAATCACAGAAATTGCTGAGAAAATTATTGCCATGACTAATTCTACTTCTCAAATTGTATATGAAGAACCACTAATGTATCTTAGTAAAAAAGGTTTGCCAGATTTGCGTAGAGCTAAAGATAAATTGGAATGGATACCTTTGGTACGTTTGGAAGAAGGCTTGCGTCGTACTATCGAGTATACTTTGGCTAGTAAAGAAAATTATGGTTTTAAAGGTTAAATATTATGTTTATAGCTATAGTGCCAGCTTATAATGAAGAAAAACGTATTGCCAAAGTTGTCTCTGATTTGTTGAAATCTGTAGATAGTGTTATTGTTATAGATGACAAATCTAGTGATAATACTATTGAAGAAGCCAAGAAAAGCGGTGCTAGGGTATTACAACACAAAATAAATTTGGGACAAGGTGCTGCTCTTGAGACTGGACACGAATATGCAAGAAGTATTGGTGCTGATTATGTTTTACATTTTGATGGGGATGGACAGTTTTGTGTAGAAGATATTGCACCTGCTTTGAAAAATCTAAAAGAAAGTAAAGCGGATATTCTTTTTGGTTCTCGTTTTCTTGACAATAGAAGTAAAGTTCCTTTTTTAAAAAAGTATTTTTTATTACCAATAGGTCGTTTTATAAATAAATTATTTGGTGTAGTGTCTCTAAAAGATTCACAAAATGGTTTTAGAATTTTGAATAGAAATGCTCTTGAAAAAATAAAAATCACTCAAAATGGTATGGCTCATGCTACTGAAATTATGGGGTTGACTAGGAAACATAATTTGAATTATGTTGAATTTCCTGTTAAAGTTATTTATCATGAATATGGACAAGGGATTGGTGGCGGGGTGAAGATTGTAAAAGATTTGTTTTTGGGGAAATTTTTAAAATAATTTTTTATTTAATTAGATATGCTTTTATTACTTTTCAAAATTATATTTGCTTTGCTTGCTTTGTCAGCGGTCTTTACTGTCTGGAACAAAAAACAAAAAACTTTATTAGGACCAAAAGCTACTTTTTTTTGGATTGTTTTGTGGTTGGTAATTACGCTAGTTGTTTTTTGGCCCAATAGTACTCAAATTTTAGCTGAGTACGTGGGTATTGGTAGAGGTGTTGATCTTGTTATTTATATTTCTATTGCTTGTTTATTTTATTTAGTTTTTAAAATGAATATAAAAATTGAAGGGTTGAAAAGAGATTTGACCAATGTTGTAAGAAAAGAAAGTTTAAAAGAAAAATAATATGAAAATAGCGCATATTGTCTGTACATATCCACCATACTATGGTGGCATGGGGAACACGGCTTTTCAAATGGCTAGTTTTTTGTCGTTACTTGGCCATGATGTAGAAGTATTTACTCCACAATATGCTGTAGAACCAGATAAAAAAGAACTTGAAAAAAATCAGGATTTTGCTCGTAGATTACCAGCTCCATTGTATTATGGTAATGCTGCTTATATGCCAACTGTAGCCAAAGAACTTGATGGTTTTGATATAGTACATTTGCACTATCCTTTTTTTGGTACGGCCAATCTAGTACGTAAATGGAAATTGAAAAATCCTAAAAAGCCTTTGGTTGTGACATATCATATGGATACTAGAGGTGATGGAATAAAAGGTTTTATTTTCAAGATGTATGCCAAATTTTGGATGCCAAAAATTCTTAGTGTGGCTGACAAAATATTGGTAAGCTCTTTTGATTATATTGATCATAGTGATGCTAGAAATTTTTTTGAAAAAAATAAAGAAAAATTTGTAGAAATTCCTTTTGGTGTGGATATAGATAATTTTGTACCAAGAGAAAAAGATAATATTTTGTTACAAAAAAATAATTTGGATAAAGATTTACCGACAATATTGTTTGTAGGTGGTATGGATGTGGCGCATTATTTTAAAGGTATAGAAATATTATTAAAAGCATTGTTTATTTTGAAAGAAAATAATTTAGAGATGCAAGTTATTTTCATAGGCGATGGTGAGTTAAAAGAAAAATTTATATTACAAGCAAAGGGGATGGGGCTGGATGATATTACAAATTTTATAGGTTTCGCGTCTGATGAAGATTTACCAAAGTATTATAATTTGGCTGATTTATTTGTATTGCCTTCCATAAATACAGCGGAAGCTTTTGGAGTAGTCTTGATAGAAGCTATGGCTAGTGGGGTGCCTGTAATAGCTAGTGATTTACCAGGAGTTAGAACTGTGGCCAAAGATGGTGGTGAAATTTTTACTATAAAAAACTATAAAGAATTAGCTGTTTTGATAAAAGATTATTTTTCACAAAAAGATCAGATACCTTCTTGGAAAAGGGGAGTAAGAAATGTTGCTGTTGAAAAATATTCTTGGAAAAATATTGTAAAAAAATTGGATGATGTTTATAGTAAACTTGTTGACAATTGCTAAATTTGTTATAATAGAAAGGACTATTAATCTGATAATTTTAAACCTATGGGTAAATTTAAAAAAGGTCTTTTTTTGGGAGGATTACTAGGTGCTGGTTTAGTCTGGCTTAATGCTACTAAAAAAGGTAAAGAAGTTCGTAATAATTTGATGGACAGTGCTGGAGATGTCTATGATGATGTAAAAGAAAAAGTATTAGCTTCAGAAGGTTGGGACAAAATGACTAAAACAAAGTATTATCAATTTGTAGAGCAAGCTGTGAATAAATATGCTGTAGAAAATGATTTATTAGATAGTATGCGTGATATGATAGAAAAAGTTGTAAAATCTCAATGGAAAAATCATTCCAAAGGTGTTTCTAAAAAGAAAATTGTTAAGAAATAAAAATTGTTTATTAAGAAACAAAACAAAAAACTCCTAAAATAGGAGTTTTTTTGTGGTCTTGTCACGAGATAGCAATAATTAACTTGCTATTTTTCGTGGGCGTGCTTGGAATCGAACCGAGGACCTCAACATTATCAGTGTTGCGCTCTAACCATCTGAGCTACACGCCCTTATTATTTGCCTGGCTATTATAAACTACTTTTAGAAAAATTTCAAGTATTTTATCCAGAGCCTGTTTTTGTTCATTTTATACCTTTGTGAACCTGCCCAGATTCTCCGCCCAAGGCGGATCCGCCTTGGGCGGAGAACTTCTGACCTCTATCCAGATTCATCGGGATCAATGTAGCGCTTCCTGCCTGCCGGCAGGCAGGTAACAAATTTTATTAGGGCTTTGTGACCATAAGAAGATTCGAACTTCTGACCTCTACAATGTCAATGTAGCGCTCTAACCAACTGAGCTATATGGTCATGAATTTGACGTGTGATAATATATAATATTTTGGAGAAAATGTCAATATTTTTTGTCAAAATTATATTTAAATTATTGATTTTTTCTCCCAACTGTCTCTTGTTGTTATATCTGTTTGTCTTAAAGCATAGCCTTGAAAATCTTTTAGAGTCGCATTTGGGGGAATATTATATACATATAAACCGGATTCGCCAGGTATTTCTTGCCAACCTCTACGAGAGTACATTCCACTTGCAGGGGAATCAATATCGATAGCATCTACTATAACGCCAGCTCTTTTGTGTTTTTTTAAAAATAATTCTACTTGAGACATTATTTGGCTCGCATAACCTTTGCCATGATAAGCTGGTTCAACATATAAATCACTTACTTGGTATAAAGGAACAGGTTTTGAATAATATGTCATTTCTGCACGACCAATAATTTCTCCATTAAGAACAAGATCCATAGTATGCATAGGTTCTTCTTGTTTTTCTAAGTTTTGTTTTGGGTTATTGTATCTAATTTCTTCACTACTATGTTCCATCATATATAAATTGATTTAATTTTTTATAAATTTGTGTTTATAATACAAGATATTTTGTTTTTTGACAATAATGTATTAGATCTTGCATTTTCTCTAATTTTAGTATATAATTCTCTCTAGAAGGTAATTAATATTATTTATTCTTTTATGTCTGAAGATTTTGAAAAAAAAGATAATTTGGTAGAAGACACAAGCTTTGATAATAGCAATGATGAAGTATATGAAAAAGGCTCTCTTAGCAAAGCAGGTTTGTTTTTCTTAGAACTTATAAAAATAGGTATTTTGGCTTGTATTACTATTTTTGTGATACGTTATTTTCTCTTTAAACCTTTTTCTGTAAAAGGTCAATCTATGGAACCAAATTTTTATGAAAGTGATTATTTGATAATTGATGAGATCACTTATAGATTTAGAGAACCTGCTAGAGGAGAGGTAATTGTATTGGATTCACCTGTAAGTACTGATTTTTATTTGAAAAGAATTATTGCTCTACCTGGAGAAAGAGTAAAAATAGAAAATGGTAAAGTAATTATTTATAACAATGACAATCCAAAAGGTTTGATTTTAAGTGAAAATTATTTAAATGAAATGGATACGAGTGGTTCTATTAGTCTTACCTTGGGTTCTGATCAATATTTTGTTTTGGGTGATAATCGTGGAGCTAGTTTTGATTCACGTCGTTTTGGAGCTATTTCTCGTGAGGCCATCGTAGGTAAAGTTTGGTTACGTGGTTGGCCTTTTGATAGAATTTCTTCTTTTGATTTGCCACAATATAACTTAACTCTTAATGAAAATAAAGTTTAGATATTGATTACATTTTTGTTTACAAATAAAGAATTTAAAAAATTACATAGAAAATATAATAATATAAATAATTAAAAATTATGCCAAGTAAATCTACCAAAACTACTGTTAAAAAAATCAAAGCTACTAATAAAAGTAAAATGAGTGTTAAGACAACAATAAAACCATCTACTACAAGTACTATCAAAAAAGTAGTTAAAAAAGTTACTGAAAAGAAGGATAAAAAAATAATTTATAACACTTTACGTGGTATGCGTGATATTACACCTAAAAATGGTGTAATATGGCAAAACGTTTATTCTGTTATTAGAAATGTTTCCAATAGTTATGGTTTTTCTTATGTCGAAACACCTATTTTGGAACAAGCAAATTTATTTATTAGATCTATCGGTAAAGGAACTGACGTGGTGGACAAAGAAATGTATCTTTTTGAGGATAAAGATGGTAGTAAAGTATGTCTTCGTCCTGAAATGACGGCTTCTATGGCTCGTTCTTACATTGAAAATGGTATGCAAGCATTACCACAACCTGTTAAGGTTTGGTATCATGGTCAAATGTTTAGACATGATAGACCACAAGCTGGACGTTTTCGTCAATTTTATCAAAGTGGTTGTGAAACAATTGGAGATAGCGGTCCTGTTGTAGATGCTGAATTAATCTCAGTAGCTTATAATACTTTACGTGATTTAGGAATTGACACTGTAGTAAACATCAATAGTATTGGTACTTTGGAAGATAGACAAAATTATATTGTTGAATTGGTTGGTTATTTGCGTAGTAAGAGAAGTTATTTGAGTGAAGAATCAAAGAAACGTATCAACAAAAACCCACTTCGTATTTTGGATTCCAAAGAAAAAGAAGATATTGAAGTGATGGAAGAAGCTCCACAAATATTGGATTGGCTTAGTTCAGAATCTAAAAAATTCTTTACAGACGTTCTTGAATATTTAGATGAAGCTGAAATTCCTTATGTTTTGAATTCTAAGTTGGTACGTGGTTTAGATTATTATTCTAATACTGTTTTTGAGCTTTATACTGACGATGAAGAATTTTCAAACTTAGCTCTTGGTGGTGGTGGACGTTATGATGGTCTTATTGAACAATTGGGTGGACAACCTACCCCTGCGGCAGGATTCTCTTTAGGTCTTGATAGAGTTGTCATGATTTTGAGAAAAAGACAAGAAAAATTGGAAAGAGAAGGTCAAAAACCTGTAGAAGAAAAGAAAAACAAAGTTTTTTTTGCTCAGTTGGGAATACAGGCTAATAAAAAAGCTTTATACATTTTAGAATTTTTACGTAGAGAAGGTGTAACTGTTTATCATAATTTAGCTAAGTCATCTCTCAAAGCACAGATGGAAATGGCCAATAAAATAGGGGCTACACATACTCTTATTTTAGGACAAAAAGAAGTTCAAGATGGAAGTATTTTGGTGCGTAATATGGATTCTGGTATCCAAGAAGTTGTAGATCAAAAGAAAATAGCTAACTTTGTTAAAAAGATTTTGCAAGCTTAGCATACTTCTAATTTAAAAAATAAAAACAGACTAATAATAGTGGTCTGTTTTTTGATACTTTTCCACAGTTTGGAGTAGTCTATTTTATTTGACTAAAGCCAAAAAATAGTGTATTATAATAATAACTTATTTATATAAATTCACTGGGGAGGTGAATACAAATTATGTCAGATTTAAAACGTAAAAAGAATGAGTCATTTGAGGCTTTCATGCGTAGAGTGAAACAACAATGGCAACGTTCTGGCACAATTTTGCAAGCTCGTAAAATTCAATATTTTACTGCTAAGCAAAGTAAAAATGTCGTACGTAAATTGACTGTTTCTAAAGTAAAGAAAAACATTAAAACAGACCTTTTGCGTAAAACTGGTAAATTGCCAGAAGAAGACTACAAGAAGAAACGTAGAAAATAATTATTTTTATGTCCTTGATTGAACAACTCAAAAAAAATCAATTAGAAGCGCGTAAAAATCATGAGAAAGAAAGACTATCTGTATTACAGGTGGTCCTTTCTGTTTTAAAAAATGAAAGCATAGCAAAACAGAAAGAATTATCTGATGAAGAAGTAGTTGAAGTGCTACAAAAACAAGTCAAACAATTAAACGATGCTATGCAAGATTTTGCTCGTGGTGGTAGAGAAGATTTGGTAGAAAATAATAAAAGAGAAATAGCTATGATTTCTGAATATTTACCAGAACAATTGTCAGAAGACGATGTTTTGAAAGAAATAGAAAAAATCGTGGCTGAAATAGGAGATGTTAGTAATAGTGACTTTGGTAAAGTGATGGGTCTAGCGATGACTCGACTAAAAGGACGTGCTGATGGAAATATTGTCAGCAAAATGGTCAAACAAGTTCTTACAAAATAAAAAGACAAGAAAGACTTTGTCTGTATTGTCACAAAAACAAACACAAAATTTAATAATTTCGTTTCTAAGGATTTCCCATGCTACCTTGGACTCGTAAAATTCATTTTTCTAAAAAAAGTCTAATAGTTTTCGCTATCATGGTATTTTTTGTTACTTTAGGTTTTTCTTCACAAGTTTTTGCACAAAGTGCCACAGATACTTTGGGGATAGATGTAATTGACCAAAATGCAGCCTTAGCCTCTACTGATTTACGTTTTATTATCATTCGTATTATCAATACTGTTTTGGCTTTTCTTGGTGTAATTGCTGTCTCTCTTATTATTTATGCTGGTTTTATTTGGATGACTTCTGGTGGAGATGATGGCAAAGTAGCTACTGCAAAAAAATTCATGATAAATGCAGTAATTGGTTTAGTAGTTATTTTATCAGCTTTTGCTATTGTCAAATTTGTATTTGATAAATTATTAAATACACAAGCTGGTGGTGGACAAGTAAGTAGTGCACCTGTTTTACCTCCTACCATTCAGACTTTTAGTGGTTCTGGTTCTCTTGGTAGAATTATCAAAGATCATTATCCATATAGAAATCAAAAAGATGTAGCTCGTAATACTTCTGTTGTTGTGACTTTCAATGTTCCTTTTGATCCTTCTACTATCGTGAATAATGGGAACAATACTTGTTGGAATAGTGATTTGTCTGGGCCTACCTTAGAGTGTGATACTAGTAGTATTCCATACTATGGTGATTGTATTACAACTGCGGAAGGACAAAAAGTCTGTGATACTTTAAAAATTACAGCTGTAAAGATTGACACCTTGGCTAATATTGGCAATGAAAATGCAGGAGTTCCTGCTATTGCCAAAGTTGCTTATGATGCTGATTTGAATGCTTTTAGTCTGGTATTGAAACCAAGTGAAAATTTGGGTAGTGCCAGTGAAAATATAGATTATACTGTTGTTTTGTCTACTGAAATAAAAAAACCAAATACAAATGAAAGTCTTTTACCAAGACCTTATGCTTGGGATTTTCAAACATCTACAAATTTGGATTTGACACCTCCTTATGTCGTCAATGTTTCACCTTCTTCTGGTGAAGTGGATACAAAAGATAGTGTTATTAAAATTAATTTTAATGAGCCTATTGATCCTACTACCGTTGGTGGTGTAGTGGAAGATGGGAGCGTTTTTGATAATTTAATTATAAATACAGAAGGGCAACTTGTTGCAGGTATTTGGAAACCAAGCAATGGTTACAAAACTGTAGAATTTATTCCAATAGAAAGTTGTGGCCAAAATAGTTGTGGTCAAGTTAAATATTGTTTACCTGTGTCTTGTCCTGAGTCAGATCCATATTGTGTTAAAGATTTTACTGCTTTGGTTCGTACAGCAGAACCTAGTGGCAATGCTGGAGCCCCTTTTGAAGCTGAAGCTTTTACAGGTGTTTATGATTTGGCTTTGAATGCATTAGACAATCCTATTAACGAATCAAATGAATTGGTAAAACCACCTATTGTTGACTCTAAAATTATTTCAAATGATGAAAAAAATCCAGATAATTATTTTTGGGATTTCAAAATTATCAATAAAATTGATAAAAGTTCACCTTATATCATTACTATAACTCCAAATCCTGAAACATCTGGGGTAGCTTCTGATACAAATTTGGAATTAAATTTTAGTAAAAAATTATTGTATAGTAGTATCGAAAATATTAATTTGGTAGAATATCCAGAAAAAGTTTGTGCTGATGCAGCTACTGTGGAAGATGCTTGTTCTACTGCGGATAAGTTGGATGATATTTGGTTTAGAACAATTTCAACTGATATTGATGATAAGACTAATCTAAAAATAGAACATAGAGAATTTGGACCAAATGGTTTGGACTTGTATTATTTTCCAACTATTCCTCATACTTTACAAGATTCACATCAAAATTGTTTTTATCCTGGGTTTGGTCCTATGTCAGGTCAAGCATGTGTGATTGAATATGATGGAGATGGTAACATAACATCTAAAACAAATTGTAGTACAGTCAATCTTAATGCTGACAGTGATACATCTTGTATTTATTCAACTGTAGAAAGTACAGATAGTCTAAACACTTGTTTAGATACTTTGAAAGTTAACAGTCCAAGTGATTATAGTAACTAATTTATGAAATTTTTCCAAAACAAAAACTTTAAATTTTTATTATTAGGTTTTGTTTTTGCCTTTGTCTTATTGGGTATTTTTAGTGTGCCTGTTTTGGCACAGAATGCTGATACTTTAGGGGTAGATGTAATTGACCAAAATGTAGCTCTTGGTAACAGTGATTTACGTGTGACTGTTGTCAAAATTATCAATACAGTTTTGGGATTACTGGGTATTATAGCTGTTGTTTTAGTTCTTTATGGTGGTTTTACTTATATGACGGCTGGCGGAGATGATGAAAAAGTAAGTCGTGCTCGTAAGATTCTTATCAATAGTGTAATTGGTTTAGTAATCATTTTGTCTGCTTTTGGTATTACAAAGTTTGTTTTGAATAAATTATCAGAAGCTACAGGCTTAGTCACTACTGATGGAATTGATACCACTTTGGATGGAGATTGTGATACACCTGGGACTGATTTTTATGATACTTATCACAATACTTCTTATTGTCAGGATCATACCAATAACTATCCTGAACAATCTTGTAGTGCGAAACATTTTATTGTTAAAAGTATTACCCCAAGTACTAAAGAGGGAGATGTTCTTGGTATGAACAATGGTATTGTGAGAGCCTTATTTAGTAAACCTATTGGAAGTGATATTGCCAATGCTATAAAAATTGAAAAAGACGGTAATGATATCACTGGTGAATTTGAAATTAGTTTCAAAGAAAACAATTATGTTATAGAAGCTGTACCAAAAGCTAATGGTGCTTGTGATATTGCTCATTGTTTAATCACAGGTAATTATACTGTAACAGTTCTACAAGTAAAAGATAAAAATGGTAATGAATTAGAAACTACTACTGATTGTGGTGATTTTCCAAATGATGCTTCTTTCCAAGTTGGTGATGAAACAAATTTTGCAGATACTGTTGCTCCAATAGTTAATGCTGTTACTTTGGATAACCAAACAGGTGAGAGTGTTCGTATTGTTTCTGGTCGTGAGTATCCTGTCAATATTGCTATGAACGATCGTGAAAATGTTGACTATGGTGGTGGTTCTTATGTCGTTTTAACAATCTTCAAAGAAGATTCTCCTGAAAATATTTTGAAAACTTATGTAAATGCTCCACCTGTAGCCCAAGGCTCTAGTCAGGCTTTTAGTTTCGATTATGGATATTTGGTAAAAGCTGATTTGGTACCAAATAGTAATTATGTTTTAAATGTGGCTGCCCATGATATCGATAGTAATATCGTTAATTCACAATTGAAATTTCAAGTAGTTGCCGCTAATTGTGATAATGGTGTTAAAGATGGAAATGAAACTGATATTGATTCAGGTGGTAGTTGTGGAGGTGCTCTTGGTTCTGTTTGTAGTAATCAAAATCAATGTTCTATTTCTCTAAAATGTTTAGATACCAATGATAATCTTTGTTCTGGTACAGGTGATTGTGTTTGTAAAAAATGGCCATACATTGAAAAAATTGAGGCTATGGATGGTGCTCCGGGCAATTGGATTACTATTCAAGGTAGAAATTTTGGTAATAGCGATGGTGAAATATATTTTAATTATAATATTGATGGTGAAAAAGTAAGTGTGCCTGTTAGTTTGGCACAGTGTCTAAGTAATGATGTTTGGCATGATAGTTGGGTTATAGCAGAAGTACCTGAAATACCTGAAGGAGCAGGATCTGTGAGTCCTTCTATTTCTATTAGAAATTCAGAACTTTCTCGTGGTTTATCTGGTACTGAAGATTATCCTCTTTATCCTAATTCTTTATTAGAAGGGCGTATTTTGAATTTACATTTAGATGAGACTGAGGGCACAGCTATTTCTGATACTAGTGGTGCTAATAATAATTTGGAATTAGTTGGTAATCTTAAATTTAATAAAGCTGGTAAATTTTCTAAAGCATTTGATTTTGATAAAGATGCTGATAGTAGTGGTGTAGAAATAGTTGATTCAGGTTTTTTGAGAAAAACTGTTGCTCCTGGGAGTACTTTTGATTTAGCAAAAGGTTCTGTCTTTGCTTGGATAAAGAAAGATGCTCCTAGTGTTTATCAAGATACTATTGTGTCTAGAAGTAGTACTTTTGGTATTTTTGTATCTGGAAATAATTTAGCAGTTGGTGAATGGTACAATGATGGTAGAGCAGGAGGGCGAGTTATTGATTCTGGTGTTAAAGTGGTAGATGGTGAATGGCATTTGGTTGGTTTGGTTTTTGATGGAGAAAATAGAAACTTATATGTTGATGGAAAATTAGTATTTACTGTTAAAACTCAGTTTTTTACTGGCAATACTGATGCTTTGACTATTGGTGCAAATAATAGTGGTTCAGCTCAATTTTATAAAGGTTTTATTGATGAAGTAAATATTTGGAACAGAGTACTTTCAGATATAGAAGTAGCTACTTTGTATCATACTCCTTCAGTTTTTAACAAATTTGTAGATTTTTCAAATGATAATTTTGGTCCAAACTTAGGATTATTTAAATATAATGAAAATAAAAGACCAGGTCTTTGTGCTGTTAATGTCGAAGGACAAGAAAATGTTATTTCTGCTGAACCAAAAACTGCTGTTGTAGCTACTGGAAAAGCTTTTGGGGATTCCCAATCTGGTGGTCGTTTGGTTTTTGGATCTACCAATTCTGGTATAAGAAATTGGTCTGATCAGACTATTGGTTCTACAGTACCTTTTGCAAATCCTGGTAAAAATGCAGTTTATGTAGAAGTAAATGGTCAAAAAAGTAATACTGTTATTTTCAATGTTTTGGAAACTAATAACACTACTTTTCCTGTCGTAACACAAGTAAATCCAACTGAAACTACACCTGGAAGTTATATTACTATTTCTGGTAAAGATTTTGGTGGAGGAGAAGGAGTTGTTTCTCTGTTAAATGGTTCAAACTTTACTGATACTCAGATGCCACCAGTGTATTGTGGAACTACTTGGGAAGATGATCAAATTATAGTAAAAATTCCAGAGGATGTAGCTACTGCTGATTATAATATCGTTGTTACTAGAACGGACGGTAAATCAAGTGAATCTAACGCGTCTATTAAAATAGTAGAGGGTAATCCTTTACCAAGTATTTGTAAAATAACACCAGATAGTGGTTCTGCTCCACTTCCAAATGGTCAATATATGACTATCAAAGGTGATAATTTGTCAGCTAATCCAGAATTTTATTTTTGGCAAGATAGTGCTAGTGAAGATGATTATAATACTTGGTTAAAAAACACAGAATTTCAAACTATCAAAGCTGGTAAAGAATTAAAAGTAAAAATACCTGTGGATGAAGCAACCGGATTGTCAATGTCTTCTGGACCTATTGTTGTATCTTCTAATGATCAATTTAGTAATGGAATAAATTATGAAGTAGTTGATTGTCGTCTTCCTGGACAACCTGATTTATCAAATTCAGGGTTTCAATGTTGTCAGGCTGGTCCTGAAGCTGGTGTTTGGAAAGATGGTAGTATGATTTGTCGTGATACTTTGCGCGAAGCAGGTTATGCTTGGAGATTTGCCACTGGTAAAATTCCTGAAAGATTTGAAGTATTAGAACAATGTGAAGCTGGTAGTAATACTGTCGTTCCTTCTCCAACACCTTGGTCAGATAGGAATTCTGGTAAAAGTACTTGTATTAATGCGCAGATTCAAGTGGTCTTTAGTTTGCCAGTCGATACTTCTACTGTAAATACTCAAAATGTAAAAATATTTTCTTGTGGTGGTGATTTTAGTGCGATAGATTGTAATAATGAAACTGACGTAACTTCTCAATTTGTGATTGATAGTAGTGTTGATAATACTTTGATTTTCAAATTAAATGGACAAGATACTCTATCTACTCAGACTTGGTATCGTGTAGCATTATCAAGTGAACTTAAATCAAAAAAATCAGTATCAGAATTTGGTTCAACTGTTGAGAAAAATGAAAATTTAGAAAGTACCAAGAGCTGTGATATCGCTGGTGGAAATTATTCTTATTGTTTTGATTTTAGAACAGGTGGTGTGGATGATATTTGTACATTGGTTGGTGCTGGCATCAATCCATCTGAATATACGACACGTCTTTTGGGTGTTGTGCAAGATGTACGTTGGCCACTTACTTATAATTTGGCACAATTATTTGAAGATTCCAATCCTAATATTCATCCAAAGTATTTCGATGTTTATGGTATAGCCAATCAAGAATGTATTGTTTTAAATGTAGATGATAAGCCATGGCAATGGGGTCCTGTAGCTGAAGATGGCAACAACCCAGCTGCTACAGCACTAAAGTCCAAGGATGATTTGGAGAATTATCAAAATTCTCGTGGAAAAGTAACTGCTTGGGAAAATAGTTCTGCTGGCACTCCTATTTATGCCAAATTAAATTTAGAAAATGGACAAGTAGGGGATACTATTACTGTGACTTCTGATATTCTAGAAGATTTGGACAAAGTGAAACCTTATACTATAAATAGTGCTGATGATGCTTTTTATACAAATGCTTATTCTTCTTATTTTCAAGATGGTAATTTTGACTTTACCATAAAATTTACTTTGGCTGATATTCCTACATCTACTTCTGGTTTTGCACAAGATGCTGATAGAAATTGGAAAAGAAAAAGTGTTGTTTTGTTAAATAATGTTTTGCCACATGGTAATGCTCTTATTACTCAGTTTGTATCAAATGATGGAACGAGTAAAAGTGCTATTTTGAATTTTAAAGTAACGGGACGTGTCGACCATGATTTTGATTTATATCTGGATAATCAAGAGAATATTTTAAATATTAAATCTGAAGATCCTGGAAAAGTAATAGTATCTCTTAATGATGAAACAATTTCTTTTGATTATAGTGTGGTGGTAAATAACAGTGATTTAGTTATAGGTACTTTAATGAATAGTTCTCATCAAAGTATAAATAATAAGTATTTATTTTACGGAACAATAAATTCTTTGTCATTGAGTCACAAAGAGGTTACTCAAGCTGTAGACAATATTGAAGCTAAGAGTACTATCAAAGTTGATTTGGGAAATCCTCAAGTAGTAAGCAAATGGCCTGTTTGTACAGAAGTTTGTCTTAATGCTGAAATTGGAATGGAATTCAATCAGATAATGTTGCCAAGTACTTATGATGATGGAGGTCTTAGATTGTTTGAATGTGCTAACGAAAATTGTGCCAGTGCTTCTTTGACTCCTGTTAATTTTACAATTTCTAGTCTTAGTAATGAAAAATATTTGAAATTTTCTAGTAATAATTTAGCTACTAGTACTTGGTATTTAGTAAAAGTTTTGAATGATAAAATTTATTCAAGTGGAGGATTAAAGAGCAGTGTAGAACAATTGGGAAGTAGTGCTGTATCCACAGAATGGAAATTCAAAACAAAAGCTTCTTCAGAGCCTTGTGTTGTCAATAGTGTAGAAGTTACTCCTGATCCATTTGTAGCTTATTATGTAGGTCAAAAAAATACTTATACTGTTTCTGCTCGTGGTGAAGTAGATGCTTGTAGTACAAAAGGACAATTATTAGATCCTTGGGATTATGGTTGGCAGTGGTCTGTAGAAGATCCAAAGGTAGCGGAAGTTACCAATTTCAGTATCTCTGGAAATTACAATGATAATATTTGTACATCTTCTTGTTTACCTGCTGGTAGTGATATTACAAGAGAAGAATCTCAAAATTATGCTATTTGTGGAAATGGTGTTGTTGATTCTGGTGAAGATTGCGATATTAAGATTTCTTTAGAAATACCAGGCGTGAGTTGTACTTACAATTGTTTACGTCCAGGTAATAGTGCTGATAGTTGTGGTGATGGTATTATAGATTATAAAGTTGGTGAAGAGTGTGATCCTGCTACAGGTGATTTGTCTGCACAATATTGTTCTGGTACTTGTTTAAGAATAGGTTCTACTAGTTCTGCTACTGGTGATATAAATGCACCTGTTTGTGGTAGTGGATCTGTTACTACTGGTGAGGATTGTGATATAAATGATCCAAATAGCAAATTAAAATGTTCAAATAGTTGTCTTAATTTAGGTACTAGTTTGTCTCAAGATTGGTGTGACAGAAACTATGTCGCAAGTAATGCACAAAGACGTAATGCTTGTAACAAAGCTTTGAGTATTTGTGGCAATAATTCTGTAGAAGCTGGCGAAGAATGTGAAATTGGTACTGATGGCGCAGATGAAAATACCTGTGATAATAGATGTTTACTTAAAAATGTATGTAATAATTTTGATTTGAAACAATGTAACAAAGGTGATGAAGGTTGTATCGATGATTGTACTTGGACAGGTTCTTCACTATCTTATAGTGAACCTTCTGTTTGTGGAGATGGTAAAAATGGTATTGGTGAACCAAGTAGTATATATTTTGATGGTAGTGATAGTCGTTACAATTGTGAATTACCTGTGTCTCAAGGTGGTAACGCTTTAGGTTCTAGTCCAACTCAATTAGTTACAGCTTTGGGTAACTTTGAAGGTGGCGTATCTATTGAGGTTGTTGAAAAAATGACTACAAAAATTTTTGCTAAACCTATAAATTATTATTCTTCTGATTTAGAAGGTAATAAACAAATTACTGCTGTTACTGGTGCTAGAGGAGAAGGAGAGTATGATTTGATGTGTGGTTACAAAGAATATGATGTAGCTTTAGAAAATACTTATAACAATTGTCCAAATAATCCTAATAATGAGTTGGGTGTGGCTACTAATTCTTGTTGTTATAATAGACCTATAAGAAGTGGGCAATATCCAGCTGTCAATGCTGGTATTGGTGGTGGAGAAGCTGTATGTCGTAATACTTATTTGGAAGTAGATTTTGATAGACAGATGGACAAATTATCTTTCAATGATAATATTTTGATAATTGAAGGTTATGATAGAAATGATGGTTATGTTGATTACAAGTGTGAAGAACATGGACAAAAAAATATTACAGATCAAATAAATTCTTATTTATCTATTGCTCCTTCTGAAGGTGTTGGTTTCTGGGGAAATATTTGGAATCATGTCAAATCTTTCTTTGCAAATTTATTCTCTTTGAAAGTATTTGCAGCTCCGGTCGATGAGAACAATCATCTGAGTGGAGATATTACTTGGTGTGCTACTGATATCAAACTAAAAACTAATATCAAATATGTTTATGATTATGTAGCCGGTGCACAAGGCGAAAATAAAGAATATGTTTCTGCTACTCAAGCAGGTTTGATTCTTCCTGAATTATTGGATTCAAATGTATATGTTTTAGTTATTCTTCAGGGTGGTAAAAATGGTATCAAAGACTCAAATGGTGTTGGTTTGAAAGATACTGCACAAGATTCAAATGATATAAAAGATTCTTGGTTATTTAAAACAGGTGACCAACTTTGTAAAATAGATCATATCGATGTCAGCCCTGTTAGTAAAGTTTTTTATTCGCCAAATAGTAGTCAAGAATTTACCATAAATGTTGTAAGTAAAAATAATGGACAACTTATAGTACCTGTACCAGATGCTTATGAATGGACTTACTCTTGGTATCCTTCAGAAAACGATATTTTCAATATAACTAATACAGATTTAAAAATCATAGATATTTCACCAAAAGGAGTTGAAGGTAGTATTGATGCTTTAGCTAAAGTAGAAATAACCAAAGATATTGACACAAATAAATCACAAGTAGGAGAAACTTTTGCTAAAGTATTTAAGTTGCAAGCCTTCTTTTGTTCTAATCCTTGGCCATCACATAATACTGTTTTATCTGATCCAAGTTTTAGAGATGTTTCTTTGAATGGAAAATTTGCAGAAGACAAATTTAACTTTTCTTTCCTTTATTGTGCTGATGAAGGTAATCCTTTGGTAATTTCAGATGATTTACCTCTTTTCAATGATGTCGTTTATGTAGATAATCCTGAAGAATATGGTCTTGGTGATACTTCTCTTCGTAGTTATTTATTATTTTCTCAAGATACAACAGATGCTGTAGGTATTCAAATTTTTGAAAATACACCAGATTTCAAAGGTCAACCACGTAGTTTGGAAAATTGGTACATTGATAAATTTGGTGATTTAGGAGATATGAAGCTTACTAGTGTTGCTGGTTATGAAGCCTTGAGCGATAATAAAAATTATTATATAAGTGTCTTTGATGTAGATAAAACTATCAATTCTTTAGGTACTGTCTATAATTATGTAATATTATTTAGTCTGAGTGATAACTCTAATAGAAGTAGTAGTTTGGTTTTTGAACAAATTATTAATAATTTGAACTTTAATACAAAAATGACAGAACATAATAAATGTTTACCTAATAGTTATTCTGATAGTTCTATTATTCGTTCTGATGTTGGTCATAATATTACTAATATAGATTGTCAAACAGATTTTGACTGTCGTGATGGTAGTGGTGTGTCATTAATAGGTACATCTGGTTATTGTTCAAATGAAAAAACTAAATTTTATAGAGATTTGAATAGACTTGTTGGTTTACGTTTATCATCTTTCAATTTAGACAAGTATTTCAATTCTGATTTTGGTAAAGATACTTTTGTAGCTAATTTGGATAGTGGGTCTTATATTACTGGTTATACTACTTCTAAATGGCAAAATTCTTGGGGATTATTAAATAGTTATGCAGGAACTGTAGCTCAAGATCCTATAAATGATTGGGTTGGTTGTGGTGACAATGATTCACTTACTTGTTGGAATGTGCAAGAGGCCACATATACTTGTCCTCAATATTCACAAGTTTATGAATATCAATTTGTTAGTAGTACCAAGAGTTATGAAATATATGCTCCTTTTGAATACTTACAAAGTTCTCAAGATGCTGATTTTGTAAATAGATATATAAATCAAAATAAAATAAAATTTGGTGGTCTTTGTAAACCTGGAGATATCGTAAGTGGCAATGCTGGTGTTTGTGGAGATGGTGTTGTGAATTATGCTAGTGGTGAAGAATGTGAACCACCAGGAAGTACCAAACTATTTACTTATGATAGTAATGGTAATATTTGTTCTGCAGATAAGAGAGCTACTGCAACTTGTAATGTTAATACATGTAGGTGGAATTTAGCATCTTCTTGTGAATCTAGAGCTACAAAGTGTGGTAACGGAATAATCGAAGGACTTGAAGTTTGTGATGATGGTATTTCTAATGGTAGTTATGGTTATTGTAACGAACGTTGTACTGCTAGAGTTGCTTATTGTGGTGATAGTACAAAACAAGATAATGAATTTTGTGATAAGGGTGAAAGTAAATATCAAACTGGTTATTGCGAATTAGATAAAAATAGAGAAATTATTACAAGTGGTTGTTTTACAGATAATGATTGTAAAACTAACTATACAGAAGTCGTTGAAGAAGTTGTTAGTGATTGTAGCGTCGTAGATAGAAATAATAACAAATATTGTACAGGTGATAGAAGAGAAACTGTTAGTTGTGATTTGAAAAATAATAATCAAGATTGTCATAATGTAACAAATAATAATAATTCTAAATGTTTAGAAATATCTACTAAAGTATATAATTGTGTAAATGAAACTGGAGCCTTAATTTATAGACCTTTATCTTGTTCTATTGATGATAATTGTCTAAATTTTGATGGCAGTAAGTATATTATTGAAGCTTCTAGAGAAGTAAGTTTTGAACAAGACTATGGTGCTTGTAAATCACCTAGTGATTCTACTTATGATTTCAAAAAAGCTAATAGTTGTTCTTTTGATTGTACTGCGACAGGGGGATATTGTGGTGATGGAATTACTCAGTGGAGTTTTGAAAGTTGTGATGATGGTAATACCAATAATAATGATCTTTGTAAAAATGATTGTACTGAAAATGTTGACCCAATTAGTGATGAAACTACTTCTGTAGAAACTGCGTCTGCTTATTGTGGTGATGGTAAAATTTCTGGTACAGAGCAGTGTGATTTGGGTGCTAGTCAAAATGGTGTGGCATGTACTCCTGCATATAATAATTCTTGTACCTATTGTAGTAATACTTGTGTAATAAAAACTGTTGAAGCTTCTCAAAGATGTGGAAATGGAAGTATTGACAAGGATGCCTCTGGTAATTGGTTAGAAGCTTGTGATTACAAGCTTGATGCTAATGGTAATCAAACAATTGTTTATACTCATGATGAGACACAGTCTAGTACCATTAGTTGTAGTGAAACACAAAAGGGAAATTATCAATGTGCCAATAATTGTCAAGATTTAAAAAATCAATGTATTACCTGTGGTGTTGATGTTGGGTTACCACAACCACAATTAGCTATTTTGAACCCTTTGATAAAAGGTACTGGTAATGGGTATAGTCTTGAAAGTCAACAGTTAGTTACTTTGTATAAAAAAGTTGTATCAAATAATCCAAGTGATAGTAGATATAATACTTTAGGTTATCGAAGTATTAATTACAATTTTGCATCTAGTTATATAGATCCATTTAGTTATTATTATTTATTGAAAGATGCTGGTGCTACTCAACCAAATTTGGCAAAAGGTATAGAGACTAATCCTATGTGTAATGGTGATTATAAATTATTTTTCAATGTGATATCTTCTAGTGTTGCTGGTGGTTCTAATGATCCTTCTTATAGAGTTTATAATTGGGTACGTGGTGGTTATGGTGATTTTTTTGATTATCCTGTAAATGGTGAGGATACTAATGTAAAAAATGATGTAATTATGTCTCCTGCTGTACCTAGAGGACAAATCCGTATCATTGTTCGTAGTGAAGTGGCCCCTAATGATGGCTATGATTTTGTAGGTAACTTTATGTTTGATAATAGTAGATCTTTTAAAAATATAAAATTTGCTAATGTTTCTGAAAGTAATAAATGTGGTAATATTGAAAAAAATTCTAGTAATTATTGGGTTCCTGCACAAAATTGTATTAAATATGGAGGTATCGCTGGTAATTATAATTTTTCTTGGGTACATCCAATTATAAAAACAGAAGAAACACAAATAGCAGCTTATACTTTTGATTTCAATAATTTTGATTTTGAGCAAAATGATGCTATTGGTTTTTATGTAACTTCTCCAAATGTACAAATTAATAGTAGATTAAGTGACAAAGTTTGGGTAGATGTATATTTACCAAAAGTTGAGAAAGATGAACCTGAAGAGTCTGTTTACAAACCTGATCATACTTTTAGTATTAGTAATGCGGAGATTTCTGCAAACGAAGGTGCACCATATTGGCATGTATTTAATTTTTATGTATTTACTGATAAACAAGTTGTTATTGAACCTATTGGTCAAAATATCCAATCTCATAAAATATCAAGAACTAGTGGTATAGGTATAGATTTGGATATAAATCACATAATTACTAGTATTGATTCAAATATAACTGAAAATTATGGTGGTGCTATTGTGACACAAGAATGTCAAATGCGTGATAATATCCCAAATACTCAACCTTGCGAATAATAAAATCTATGAATAAAAAAATAATTTACATTTTTTCTTTGTTTATCCTTGTTGTTATCATTGTATATTTAAGCTTTTTCTTTTATAATAGATACAAGGAAAATAAGGCATTAAACAATACACAAAATTCTGGAAATGTATCTGTGAATAATGAAGATAATAATGGAGGTTCTGACAATGTAGTTGAAGATGCTGTTATGTTGCCTGCTAAACCGGAAGTTACTCCAGAGTGGTATACAAGTGATAAAGATGGAGATGGGTTGACTGACGCTGAAGAAAATACTTTAGGTACCAACAAATTTGAGTCTGATACCGATTTTGATGGCATATCTGATAAAGTAGAAATAGAAGAGTACAAGACTAATCCTCTTTTGTTAGATACTGATGGAGATGGCTACAATGATGCTGTTGAAATAAATAGTGGTTATGACCCTCTTAAATAAATTATATTTTAATTTTTTCTATGTTTGATGACAATCCCACAAATAATTCTAATTCCATACCATCTAATTTGCCTTTAGCAGATAATGATGATATTTTTGATTCTGCAGATGAAGATACTTCTGTTAGTTATGGTATTTCTAATGCTATGGATCCAACTGAAGAAGATTTTACTATTAAAGATGAAACACCTTTTGGGAATTCTGCTTTGGAAGCTGGAGTCTTGAAACCAAAAGTAAATAATGATAATTTTGTTAAGGATGCTATTCCAGAAAAAAAAGTAGATGATATGTTTTCTAGTACAGATGATTTTGTAGCACCTGTTAATAATATATCATTACCTCAACCTGTAGCACCTAATCCCACAAGTGAAGGTAACTCTTATCAAACTATATTACCTCCTAAAGGAGTTGGAGTCAGTGATAATGTAAATAATAATGTCTCTCAAATGAGTGAACCTTTGGGTAGTAAAAAAATTATTATTTGGATTGTTATTCTTGTAGTAGTTTTGGTTTTAGGTTCAGGAAGTACTTGGATTTATTTTTCTTTTATTAAAGATAGTGATCAAAAAGATATTTTTGCCAATATAGAGAATACACAGACAAATACTAATGATAATCAAAATAGTAATCAAGTAGAAGATAAAGCACCTGTAATAATTGAAGATACTAATAGTACAAATGATAACATTAGTAATGATATGACTTCTTCAAGTACAAATTTGACAGATGAAATTATTGTAGGTGGTAATCTTGATACTGATGGTGATGGATTAGATGATATAAGAGAAACAGAACTTGGTACAGATCCTCTAAATTGGGATTCTGATGGAGATAGCTTAAATGATTCAGATGAAGTTTTGATTTGGAAGACAGACCCTCTTAATCCTGATACAGACGGTGATGATTATGAAGATGGTGCAGAAATAAAAAATGGATATAGTCCTATAGGACCTGGCAAATTGTTTGAGGTACCTGCAACAAAGGTGAGCGCAAGTACAACATCTAATTAATAGTAACATATAGTTTTTGTGTATGTTTGGCAAAAAAAAGAATAAAAAAAAGAACGAAGAAAAAAAATATGATGATTTGAGTATTACTTCCATGCCAGATATTTTTTATGGTGGTCAAGATCCCGATATTTATCATAACTATGAACCTGAAAAAAAGGAAATACAAAATAAAAAAGGACCTGAAAAAAAGAAAGTAGTAGCAAGAAAACAAGTAAAAACAACACAAAAAAAAGGCAACGCCAAACTTTGGTGGATTTATTCTATAATTATTTTTGTTTTGGCTGTAGCTGGTATCTCTTGGTATTACCTAAAGGATTATTTTATTGCTCAAAATATAGTAGTAGAGCAAAATAATCAAAATTCGGAGAATACACTAAAAAATAATGAAACAAATATAGGTAATAACACAAATACTGTAGTTTCTAGTACTGATCAGATTGTTACTTCTACAATTAAAACAGAAACTACTACGTCTACTACAGCATTGGATAATGTTTTTTTAGAATTTTTACCAATTTTAACCACAGATGCATCTGACATTGATGCTGATAGTCTCACAGATATTGAAGAAGAAATTTTTGATACAGATAGTGGTACTTGGGATAGTGATAGTGATAATTATTATGACGGACAAGAAGTTTATAATTTGTATAATCCTAAAGGACAAGCCCCTGTTAGGTTGATTGATTCTGGTTTGGTAAAAGAATATCAAAATCCGATAACAGGATATCGTCTTTATTATCCTTTAAGTTGGCAAAGAGGATCTGTAGACATTCAAGAATCTCAAGTTCTTTTTAGTGCTAGCACCGGAGAATATGTAGAAGTAAGATTTTTTGCCAAAACACTAGGTCAACAATTTGTAAGTTGGTTTAGTAGATATGCTGAGGGACAAAATTATAATGATTTATCATCTTTTACTAATCGTTTTTCTGAAGAAGCTTTTGTGCGTAAGGATAGTTTGGTGGCTTATTTTGAGGATTCAAATTATGTTTATGTGATGATATATCATACAGATGATAGAGGTCCTGTGGTATTTAGACATATAATGCAAATGATGTATCAATCTTTTAGAATACAAAAGACTAATACTTCTTTACCTGAACAAACTGTTTTTCCTGATGTCAATATTGGTATAGAAAATAATACTACAACAAGTACTGATACTTCCTCTGTAGAAATAATTTTTCCTAATTCTACTAGTACTACTGAAAATATATAATATATGGAATGTAGTATTTTTAAAACTATAAAAAAAAGTTTGTTATCTGATAAAAAAATTCAGGAAATAGTTTTTTATGTACTTAAAAAAAATAAGAAAGATGGTTTGATAAGTGTGAATATAGTAGGGGACAAAAAAATAAGAGAAATAAACAAAAATTATCGTGGTAAAGATAAAGTAACTGATGTAATATCTTTTGCTCTTGAAGAAGGAGAAAATTTTTTTCAAATGGGTGAAAAAGATTTTGGTGATATTTTTATTTGTTTGCCTCAGATAAAAAGACAGGCAAAAGAAAACAACATTTCAGCACGTGAAGAAATGACTAGAATGTTGGTGCATGGAGTATTACATATTTTAGGTTTTGATCATATGAAAGAAAAAGATGCTAAAACAATGTTTGCAATGCAAGAAAAATTTGTAAAAAATCTAATATGATAAATCCAGTAAAATTAAAGAAAAGTTTTTTTTATGCTTTAAAAGGACTTCATTATACTTTTAAACGTGAACAGAATTTTAGAATAGAAATTTTCTTTGCATTATTTATTATTATTTTGATGTTTATTTTAGGACTTAGTCATTCTGAACAAATAGTAGTTTTACTTTTGATTACATTTATACTTTCTTTAGAAATGTTTAATACGACTATTGAAAGATTTTTGGATGTTTTAAAACCGCGCTTGGATATACATGTCAAAGTTTTGAAAGACATTATGGCAGGAGCCGTATTTTTGGCTTCTTTTGGTGCTATTATTGTCGGAGTAATGATTTTTTATCCATATATATTTGAGCTAATAAGCAAATAATGCTATAATATATCACATATCAAAAAATTATGGCCAAAAACAAACATATGACAGATATAATAACTGGTTTAGATATTGGATCTAACAGTATTAGAGTTGCTGTAGGGCAATTTTCTAGCATGAGAGATGAAGAAAATTCAACTCTTCAAATTATCGCTGCTATAGAAGTTCCTGCAGAAGGTGTCCAAAAAGGACAAATAGTTAGTATCGAAGATACTGTCTCATCTGTTTCTAATGCTCTTGAGCAAGTAGAAAAAATAATTGGTTTGCCAGTTGAGCATGTTTGGGTTGGTGTCTCCGGTACTCAAATAATTTCACAAGAAAGTAAAGGTGTCATCGCTATTTCTCGTACTGATGGTGAAGTCTCTGAAGATGATATTGAACGAGCAGTCGACGCTGCCAAAGCTGTGGCTACACCACTCAATTATGATATTTTACATGTTTTACCACGCAGTTTTGCAGTTGACGGTCAGACTGGTATCAAAGATCCTGTTGGTATGACAGGTATTAGACTTGAAGTGGATACAAAAATTATTCATAGTGTTAGTTCACATATAAAAAATCTTACTAAAGTTGTTTATAGAGCGGGTATTGATGTCGATGATTTTGTTTTATCTATTTTGGCATCTGGTGAAGTAGTGACGAGTCCTAGACAAAAAGAACTAGGTTCTGTGGTTATAAATATAGGGGGACCAACTACAAGTATAGTGGTTTATGAAGATGGTGATGTCTTACATACGACTGTTATCCCAATTGGTTCATCACACGTTACCAATGATTTAGCATTGGGACTTAAGACTTCTATTGATATTGCAGAACGTGTCAAAGTAGAATATGGTAGTTGTGTTACCAAAGGTGTAAACAAAAAAGAAATAATAGATTTGAAAGATTTCGGATCAGAAAGATCTGAAGATGTGAATAGACTTTATATCAATGAAATAATTGAAGCACGTGTTAGTGAAATATTAGAAAAAGTAGATGATGAACTAGCAAGTATTGAAAGAAGTGGTATGTTACCAGCTGGGGCTATATTTATCGGAGGTGGTGCTAAGATTGAAGGTCTTGTGGATATCGCCAAAGATGTTTTGTCTTTGCCTGCTACTTTAGGATATCCTTTGGGATTAGATAGTATTAGTAGCAAGACCAATGATGTTTCTTTTTCTTCTGCTATTGGTCTTGTAAAATGGGGAAGTACTTTATTACAAAGTGTAAGATCTCGTAGAACATCATTCAACATAGGTTCAAAAGTAGGGGATAAGCTTCGTAATGTTTTGAAGAATTTGATGCCTTAGATATTGTTTTAATTTTATATTTAAGATGCCGTTAAGTGCATCTTTTTTTATTTTTAGATTGTGATCTTAGTTACATGGTTACATTGTCAAATTGCTACATTGTTGTTTAGATAACGAAAGCAATGTAACAATTTGACAATTTAGCAATTTTTAAGTTAATCTTTTTTATTGCTCTATACTTAGGGTATATATATTACGTCTTAGAAATATTGGCACGTAGTTTAATCTTTTTCTTGACACTATTTTCAAAAGCTTGTAAAATATATATACAGTTAATAAAAATTGTACTCAAATTAGATACACTTGAGTACAAAAAGTACTCAGATAATATTATGCCACAAGTAAAACCAGATATTGAAACATTTGCAAAAATAAAAGTAGTCGGAGTTGGGGGTTCTGGCAATTCTGCTATCCAAAGAATGATAGATAGCAAAATTCGTGGAGTAGATTTTGTTGCTCTTAATACAGATGTTCAAGCTCTTCATCACAATTCAGCCCAAAAGAAATTACATATCGGTAAGACAGTTACTCGCGGTCTTGGTGCAGGTATGAATCCAGAACTTGGTAAACGCAGTGCTGAAGAATCACAAAATGAAATTAGAGAATTACTAAAAGACACTGACATGATCTTTATCACCTGTGGTCTTGGTGGTGGTACTGGTACTGGTGCGGCTCCTGTGGTTGCTGAAATTGCTCGTGATATGGGAATCTTGACTGTGGCTGTAGTGACTAAGCCTTTTACTTTTGAAGGTCCACAAAGAAAAACTATTGCAGAAAGTGGTTATGATGAATTATCTCGTTATGTCGATACTATTATTACCATTCCAAATGATAGAATTTTACAAATTATAGATAAAAAAACAAGTCTCCTTGATGCTTTCAAAATTGTTGATGATGTACTCCGACAAGGTGTTCAAGGTATCTCTGAACTTATTACAGTTCCTGGTCTTATTAATGTCGATTTCGCTGATGTGAAAACTATCATGACAGACACTGGTTCAGCTCTTATGGGAATTGGAATTGGTAGTGGTGATAATAGAGCTGTGGAAGCAGCTAAGTCTGCTATCTCTAGTCCACTATTAGAAGTATCAATTGATGGTGCCAAAGGAATATTGTTTTCAATTACTGGTGGTACCAATCTTGGTATGCAAGAAGTGGCTGAAGCCGCTAAGATTATTACTAGTTCAGCTGATGATGATGTGCGTGTTATCTTTGGAGCTGTGATTGATGAAAGTATGGGAGAAGAAGTGAGAGTGACTGTGGTTGCTACAGGTTTTGAAGATAGAGATGTAGCCCCAAAAGGTATAAAAGCTGATGTTCATAATCCTGGTATGGAAGTTTTCACTGCCAAGCGTCCAATGTTCAAACCAAGTATTTTCAATAAAAAGGTAGAAAATAGAGAAATAGTAAAAGAAAATGATGATGAAGAATTTTTTGAAGAAGATATTTTGGACATGGGAGAGAAACAACAAAATTTACGTTCTAGTGGCTTTAGTAGAAGAAGTGTGGGTTCTTCGTTGGATATGGAGATAGATACTCCTATGTCACAACCTAAACAACAATCAAAAACAAGTACTATAAATCAAACAAGTACTAAGCCAAAGAGTGATGAAGAAGATCTAGAAATCCCAGCTTTTATTAGAAAGAAGATGGGAATGTAGTTTCAGTGAAACACTAAAACATTAAAACAAAAAAACAATCTTTTGAGGTTGTTTTTTATTTGTGTTTTAGGCTTGACAATTTTATGATTTTGTGATATGTTTATTAGCCATTTTGGCACAAAAATGAATGAGGAGTGAGGATCTATGGCAACACAGGGATTGATTACCGTCATGCAGGACGGACAAGTTTTGATGAAAATCGTGGCTGGATGCCATGGCTATAAGGCCAAAGCAGTCGCCACGAGTATCAGGAAAAATTGGCCTGTAAGTATCGATGATGCTTACGAGCTGGCTCAAAAAACTGGCTTCGGTGATGAACAGAGCCTGGTGGTGATCAGCCACGAAGGATACCGTGCTGAGGGGGTAGAAGATCTCCCCTATAGCTACGAAGAAACTCTTGACAACCCTGACTTCAACCCAAGGTGGGATTCAGGGATGTGCGATTATCTGGAGATCGTCAATATCTAAGGAGGTCTCCCCGACAATTAGTATTTACTAAGAGTCGGGGAAACACAAAAACAGCTTTATTTAAAAGCTGTTTTTGTTTTGTTGTAATTTATTTCACAATTTTTCTCGCTTCTTCAATTTGTTTTTGGCACTCTTCTTTTAGAATTCCTGTTTCTATATTTGCTTTTTGTTCGCATCTTTCATTCATTTCAAATACCGTAATTTTTGGTGTTAAAGTATGATCTTCGGCATAGCCGAAAATAAAATTTTTTATGTTAGCTTTTATTGCAGCATCAAAACACATGGAACAATCTTGTGCATTACTCACAAGACAATAGTCACTTAAATTCTGACTTTTTAGTTTTTTGGTAACTTGTCTAATTAAATTCATTTGTGCATGAGCTGTTGGGTCGGTTTTACTATTTGTAGTGTTGTAGTCTTTTGCAATTAAATTTCCATCCATATCAGTTAGTACTGCTCCAAAGGGAGGGTTTCCTCTTTTTGTAGCTTTGGCAGCTTCTTTCATGGCTAATCTCATTAGTTTTTCTTTTATTTCCTGGTTCATATAAATCATTGTTTATTTTTAAAAAGATTTTTTGAATTAAAGTTACTATAATAAATAGTATAAAAATTTATTTAATTATTTTTCTGGCTTCTTCAATTTGTTTTTGGCATTCATCTTTGAGAATTCCTGTTTCAATATTTAATTTTTCTTTAACATATTTTGCTATTTCAAAAATACTTAAGTTTGGATTATTATTTGCTTCATTGCCTGTACCAAAAACAAAGTTTACAATTTTTGATTTTATAGCTGCAGAAAAACACATGGTACAAGATTGAGCATTACTCACAAGAAAATATTTGCTTAGATCTTTTGCTTTTAGTTTTTTTGTGATTTTTCTAATCAAATTAATTTCAGCATGAGCTGTTGGATCAATATCGTTGTTGGTGGTGTTATAAGCTGTAGCTATAACATTACCTTCTAAATCAGCCAAAACTGCGCCAAAAGGGGAATTACCTTCTCTGAATGCTTTATCAGCTTCTGACATTGCCAATCTCATTAGTTTTTCTTTGACTTTTTGATTCATATTAATAAAGATCTGGATTTTTGAAAGGAATAAGAGCAAAGATAATCATATCTACATAAAAGGTCGTACGAGTTAGTACATCATGTGTTAATATTCCAACTGAACCATTTTGGTGTTTGGAATTTTGTCTATCAAACACAATATCATCGGCGTCGGATAGCTCGTAGCCTTGTTCAATAAGTTCTGTCACTTTTTGGGGTAAGATGAAAGTGCAAGCTTTGGCTTTGCCCATTTTGTCTTTTGATTTTATTACTGCCCATGCAAAGGAATGCATTTCGTCATTTACCTTTTCCAGTCCACCTTCTAGACCAACCCAAAAATCTGCTTCAGGGAATTGTGTTTGAGCCTTAGTGGTACGATTAGTGGCACCTTGTAAAGTTTCTTCATCTGACATTGGTTGGTCGCTGACGCCAGAA
>Ga0156636_122_pt1 | contig 35120 bp, 24 predicted proteins | sample RifOxyC3_FD_110710 | JGI IMG/M metagenome (GOLD analysis project Ga0156636, IMG submission 110710) | Candidatus Magasanikbacteria bacterium RIFOXYC12_FULL_33_11 | reverse complement strand
TTTCTTTAAGTCACAAGACTTCTTTCAAAAAAGTACTATTTCCATATCCTTTGACTGCTTGTCCCGATGGAATCGGGATGGATACAGGGTAATATATACTTAAACATTCTCAAATATATACTTACTCTAGATCCTAGAATCGTAATTATATTGCACAAGTAGTTTCAAAATCAATTATTAGTATTACTTTATATCTCTCTGTCTAGATTGTGCCTCAATAAATACGACTTGCTATAATACCATATATATACAAGTTTGTCAAGTGTAACTATGTTAATAAATAAAAAAATGGCTTAAACAAGCCATTTTTTATATATAATATATGAATATATAGCTAATTGAAATTAGCACTATTACCTGTAGAGGAAGCATTGTTACCAGTTTCAACAGTATCTCCACCAACAGGAGATGAAGTCATATCACCTTCTATAATAGGTACACCATCTACAGGAACTTCAGGCGTAGGATCTACTCCCACCAAACAAATCTTTGGCAAAGCACGATAATAACTAGTAAAAACAACATCTTCTTTTTTACCATCAGCCAAAATACGAGTATATGTAAAAGAAGCTTCGGCACCATTATGTTGCAATTGACATTCTTGTTTACCAGGAGCTAATTTTGTTGTTTCTACAATTTTTGTAGGTCCAGCAGGTATCCACCTAGACACTACCGGTGGAGTATAAGATGCTTCACGACCATCATTGGTACCCCAAAAATAAAAATATAAATCAGAAGTCTGTGCGTCCATCTCAGTAGTGATCAAAATATAATTTCCTGTATCATTTAAAAAACGAAAATCTGGATGAGGATCATAGATAGTAGCATCTGTACCAGGATTACCATTACTCAAATCATTGTAATAAGAAACTACAAGAGAATGATTTTGTCGTTCTGTTATTTTCAAACCAGAATTCATAGCCGCTCTAAACATGGTAGTACCAACCTGACAAAGACCACCAGCTATCTCGGGCTTAATCTCATCCCCTTTTATGACCAATTCTGGTAAATAACCAGCTTCTATAGTAAAAGGTTCAAGAGCACCAATAAGAGAAAAATTTTCTCCAGGTTTTATAAGTAGTCCATCCAATTTGTCTACAGCAGCATGCCTAATATTTTTTATACGGTTACTTGGACTACCAGAAAATTTTGAATGTCCAACACCCAAAACTTCTGAGATACCCAAATCATTTAATTCTCCTGTTTTTACTTTTGGTTCCACTTGTTTACTAGTTACTGAGACATTTTTTAGAAGTCCTTCATCATTGAAAGTACGTGACATAAAAGCATCTTGAATATCAGAATAAGTGACTTCACCATCCAAAGTTACCCCCGGTCTAGATCCTTTAAACTCTGTCACTTTGCCGTTTGCTCCAACACTAAATTTTGCATCCTCGGCATCTACATTTACAGTTGATTTTATTTCATCATTTAAAAAAGCCAAAGTAGAAGAAGAATCAAGACCAAAAAACAATTTACCATCTTTAGTCTTTTGAACATTTATCCAACTTCTAATATCCTTATCAGTAATAGTCCATCTATAATTTCTTTTGTTATAAGGATCTGTAAAAGATACATCAAGTGGTCCTGCTTCCAAAACCACAGACAAACGATCCACAATAGTAGCTACATCTCCTTCTAAAATTTCAGCTTTACGAGAAGAAGAATTTATAATTAAATCTGGACTCTTCAAAACAGACCAATCTTTTACAATATGGCCAGCAATTTGTTCATAATCAAAAGCAAAACCTGCCGTAGAACTAGTGATGTCATATTCCAAAGGATCTAATGAAATTATCTTTACAGAAGCATCTTGTGGTTCACTCACATAATCTTTTAAATTATTTTTTACTTGTTCAAAAATAACATCTTTATTGATAAATACTCTTTGCAAATTTATATCAGGCTTAGCCATACGTACTAAAATAGAAGAAACAGCATCAGCAAAAATATTATTATTTTTTCTAAAATTTAGGATTGCCTCAGTTTCATTTTCAACGTCAAATCTTATAAGATCTTGTACACCATCTTCTCTAATTACAATAGGAGAAACCACAAATTCATGACTTTCCCCATCCAAAGTAAATTTAAAATGAATACCTGAGTCAAGTAATTTGTTATTCATATCTTGCAAATAACTAGACAAAGATACTTTATCCATACCACCTATATGTACACCGCCCAAATAAACACCAGGTAATACACTGTCTTTATAATTTTGAGCATATACTAAAGTACCTACCAAAAATATAGATACAATAGAAACAAATACAATTACTACAGTCCAAATACGTCTCCAAGACATATTTTTGATGGTATTTTCTTCCGACTTAAAAAAATTTTTCAACATATTTTTAAAATTAATCATCTATTATTTCTATTGAAATTTTATTATCAATTTTTTGTTTTGGAATAGAAATATTGAGCACTCCATTTTGGAATTTAGCATGTGCCAAATCTCCTTTAACATTTACAGGCAAAACTATACTACGAGAAAAAGTTCCCCAAAAACATTCTTTAAAATAATATTCAATATCTTTTTCATTTTCTAATGGTGAATATCTAGTACCACGAATAGTTAATAAATCATTGTGAACCATCACTTCTATTTTATCAGGTCTAGCTCCTGCCATAGTAGATACTACAAAAATATGTGTATCATTTTGTGCTACATCAATTGTTAGTTTACCTTCTTCGACATCCCCATTAATCCATTCTTTAAAATCACTAGAAGTAATTGGACTAGCGTCTGTCTCGGTATAAAAATTTTTTGTATCTTCCAAGATCATGGCAAAGCCATGTGTATTTTTTTTATTTTTCATAATATAGCTGAATTATAACAAAAAATCAAATACTAGTAAACCACGCACAAAATAATATTATACACAATAATAAAAACGGCATTTTTGCATGGTAAATAAGAACACTATCAACAAGACAAATAACTTAAAAAGTTGACAATATTTGTAATTTGCTATACAATATTTACGTTTTGTATGGGAGAGATGGCTGAGTGGTCGATAGCAGCAGTTTACTAAACTGCAGTCTCCGCAAGGGGACCCAGGGTTCGAATCCCTGTCTCTCCGCAAAGGCTTTACTTTCCTCTATTTACCCCAAAAAAAAGGGAGAGGTGCCTGAGAGGCCGAAAGGGGCACACTGCTAATGTGTTGTCTGGGTAAAACCGGACCGAGGGTTCGAATCCCTCCCTCTCCGCTAAGGTTTGACAAATAACATCTGATGATTTAATAAAAAAGTTAAAATTAGATGTTAACTGTCAAAAGTTAAACAAGGGGGAGAGATGGCTGAGCGGTTTATTACAATTCATTATATGTGCGGAGGGATGGCTGAGCGGTTTAAGGCGGCGGTCTTGAAAACCGTTGTAGATGAAAGTCTACCTAGGGTTCGAATCCCTATCCCTCCGCATATATAAGGAGTCTTGCCCGCCCAAGGCGGGTCCGCCTTGGGCGGAAAAACCGTTGTAGATGAAAGTCTACCAAAGAGTAGAATCCCTATCTCTCCGCTCAAAAAAACAAGGTTTTAAAACCTTGTTTTTTATTTCTAAAATAAAATATTATTTCAAATAAGTTCCAAATACCCATTCACTGTCTGAAATTCTAGACCAACCATCTTTTTCTTCATACACAGTTACTTCTTCATTCAATTTCAATTTTCTGGTAACATCATTAAAGATACCAATACCTCTTCTTACATTCAAATTATTAATAGTAGCTTTTGACGAATAAGGGACTTTCTTTACTATTTTTACATATTTATTATAAACCCACTCACTATCTGAAATTCTAGACCAACCATCTTTTTCTTCATAAATAGTAACTTCTGTATTTATTACCAAAGTACGAACAACAGAATTATTAGTACCAGGTCCCATACGGACGTTTAAATTATTGATTGTAATAATTCCCTTATCAAGCATAGGTACTACTCCCATAATATGTGTGAGAGCTCTCCCAGGCTCTACAAAATACTGTCCTGGCAGATTATAGGCACAAGTACTGCTACCACCCCCATCTACTTGAATTTGGCTTGTTACAGGCACACCAGCACTGACCAAAGCAGCACTAGCTTCTTCTCGAGAAGCACTATTACTACAATAGACCACCAATTCCTTACCTGCATTTTTTACTCCCAAAAAAGTACGAGAAGCTTGCTCCGATTTTGAACTAGGACTCCCCATAGGATCAAAACCCTCAACAGCTTGATCACCAACACTAACAAAAATGTCTACATCAAAATCTTCAATTCTTGCCAGACCTGTTTTGTTATCAACAATAAGCATACGACGAGGCTGTTCCATATCAAATTCTGGACGGCTTCCACTACTAATATAAGAACCTTCACTATCTTCTGATTTAAGTCCCATACTCAAAGAACTTGTGACCATAGTAACATTGAAAAAGGGGGCATCCCACAAAAACTTTACTTCAGGATTTTCAGATTTCAAATTTTCTACTACACTACGAGAAAAAAGCCAGTTTTTGGTAGTATCACTAGTTTCAAAAGGTTGTACAGCATCACCACCTTCAACACGTGATGAGGAAGCATCCATAAGCTTGATTTGATTTTTAGTCAAATCAATCATAGTAATATAATCAATATAACCAGCAAATTTTGGAGTCCTCATATAACTTTTTACTCCTTCTCCACCAACCCAATCAATAGGTAAATAACCTTCTGGTGCTATATTTTCTGCTTGAGACATACTTGGTATCAAAGCAAAAATACAAGCAAGACTTGCTATAAAAAACTTGTTTCTAAACATAGAAAATTTCTATTAAAAATTAAAAACATATATTATAGTATATCAATTTTATATATTTTAAACAACTAACAAAAAAACTTTGACTATTTATCCATTCCTAAGTATAATATAGAAATAATCAACTACCCCGCAGTCCCGATAAAATCAGGAACAAGACATGAGAAGGAATCCCGACTTAGTCGGGATAGCAAGAGCTACGAGGAATTAAATCATCTCGTCCCGACTCCACCCAAGGCAAATAAATTAGTCGGAATTAAACATTAATTAATTTTTTATCATGAAAAAGAATAATACAAAAATGATTGTTATTTTGACATCAATAGCAATACTCTTTATCGCTGGTATCTCTGTGTTAGCTTACCAAAGTAATCAACCAGGTCATCTAGATGACTTCGCACAATGTCTACAAAAACAAGGAGCTGTCTTTTATGGAGCTTTCTGGTGCCCACATTGTAATGATCAAAAAAAAGAATTTGGCAAATCAGCCAAATACTTACCTTATGTAGAATGCTCTAGTGCTGATGGTAATTCCCAACTTCCAGTCTGTAGTAATGAAAAAATAGAAGGTTATCCAACTTGGATATTTGCTGATGGTAGTAGAGAATCTGGTAAAATAGAACTAGAACATTTAGCAGAAAAAACTAATTGTGAATTACCTAAATAAAACTATATGGTAGAAATAATCAACAAACTATTATCATTGGCAACAGTCTTTGCAGATCTATTCCTAATCTTGGGAGTACTTTACTTCTGGTTACAAAAAGAAAATGACCAAATAAAAAAATTCCTAACAAAAAATTCTATTCTCTTTGCCTGGATTGTAGCACTATCGGCCACATTGCTTAGTCTATACTATTCCAATATACTTGGTTTTGAACCATGTTCACTTTGCTGGTGGCAAAGAGTATTTATCTATCCTCAAGCTATTATTTTAGGAATGGCCTATTTCAAAAAAGAAAAAATAGAAGCTGTAAAATATTCTTATGTATTGACTATAATAGGTGCTCTATTTGCACTATATCAAAACTACCTATATTATGGAGGACCTGAAATTTTAGCTTGTGACAGCTCTATCACAGCAATTTCTTGTACCAAATTATATATTCTCGAATTTGGCTACGTCACTATCCCGATGATGTCATTGACGGCATTTTTACTAATAATTTTCTTTTTAAAAATTGCCAAGAAAAAATAACTTAAAATAAAAACAACTTTCCAAAAAAGTTGTTTTTATTTTTTATATTACAAATACAAAATATACTAACCTCTGGCCAAACTAAAACCAATTACCTTTCCTAAATTATTCATCTTTAATATTTTAGCACACTCTTGCATAGTACTTCCTGTCGTAAAGACATCATCAACCAACAAAATATTTTTGTCTTTCAGATCATCTCTTTTATAAATAAAATCAAAAGCATCATCCAAATTTTGTAATCTTTCTTGCCTATTGAATTTAGCTTGAGGATTAGTATAACGATTTCTTTTCAAAGAATCTACAACTGGTTTCTGTGACAAACCACTAAGTAAGTTGGCTATTTTTTCTGACTGATTGAAACCTCTTTCTACATAACGTCTACCATGCAAAGGAACAAAAGTAATAAAATCAAAATCAGGTAATTTTTGTTTGTCTAAAAATATTTTAAGCATTTTTTCTATAGTCTTAGACAAATCTTCTACATACTGATATTTAAACAAATGAATAATTTCTCCTATCAAAGCCTTCTCATCATATTTAATAACAGAACACTGATTATCTATAAAAAGTGGCTGACAAACTTCACAATAATCACCCATTAAAGTTTTTCTATGACAAACAGGACAACAAAAAACACCCGACAAATCGAGTGTTTCTAAACATTCTGAGCATACAAAATCACCTTCTTTGGCACAGTTTAGACAATTTACTGGAAAAAATATATCTTTGATAGAATTGATTATTCCTCCTAGTGTCATAAGACATAAATTAATTAGCATCAGTCTTATCCCATACACCATCCACTTTCCAATCATTATTTACTAGAACAAAATCTACTTCAAATATTTTTTGTAACTTCTCTTGTTGTAAACTATCTTCTACATCTTGAGAAATAGTTTCTTCTACCCCCAAAGAAACTTTAGCAACACCAATCACTTTATCAAAGTTCACAAGAGAAGAACTAATTACTCGGGTAGTCATACCACTATAATTTTGTCCTTTTTCTTTCATTTGAGTTTGCATCCAAGACAGCATTTTAGGTGTAACAGTTTCTTCTAGTTCTGTAATATGTACATTGTCATTTTGGTTGGAATAAGTAAAAAATCTTTCTACAAATATTTTTGCCATTTGTTTCACAAATAATTCCTCTGGAGTACCTTCTGGTTTAACAATGTTTTCATCTGTTTGATTATTTATAGGTGTCAAAACATTGTTTGGATTATTTGCATCAATTACATTTTCATTGACAACAATATTTGAATTAGTATTATTTTGTGTGTTATTTTTATCATTAGCTTTGATATAAAAAACAACTAAAAAAGCAATAATTATAAAAGCTGAAATAACACCAGCTGAAATAAAAATTTTTTGTCGCAAAGTAAGCATACTAATATCTTTAAATTAGATTAAATTATGATAAAATATCTTCTGGTTCATTGTTCGCCATTTTTTCTTTGAACTCTTTTCGCGCTCTTTCAATATCAAGCAATTGTTGCGGATTGGTAGTAACCAACTGATCTTCAGTATAAGAAGCTATAATTTGAATAGCAACGTGCTTATTACCTGCAAAGAAAATACCTTGACCAACAGGACTATCTAATAACAAATATTTTTCACCTTCAGTCAACATAAATGTCTTTTGGATAGTATCGACAGCTGATGGAGATTGTTTTAACAAAAGTTGCATAGCAGAGTTGTTCACAATAGCTTGACCATAAGGAGAACGTAAGAAATCATTGACGTCCTGAGTAATTGTCGTCACACCCAAGAAATACTTACGACAACGCTTGACCAAAGCGTACATAAATTTCGCACTATCTTCATGCAACATAAGCCACCAAGCTTCATCAATCATAAGTAATCGTTTTTTACGTTCAGAGCGAACAATATTCCAGATGTAATTGATAAGAGTATAAATAGCCATAGGACGTAATTCATCTTCCAAATCACGCACACTAAAGATAACTAGTTGATTACTAGTATTAACATTTGTTGGGGCATTAAAAAGGCCAGCAAAAGTACCATCTGTATATTTTTTTAATCTGACAACTAGATTTTCAGCACCTTCCATACCAGACAAAACATCTACCAAATCTTGCATGACAGGTGCTTCTACTGTAGCCAAATCACTATTCACTGTAATATCTTTTTTTGCATAAGTCTCAAGCAAAGCTCTATCAATAATAGAATCTTCTGTAGAAGTCAATTGACCAAGCATAATACGCATAAGTCCTTTTAGAGTAATGACAGCACTACGAATAATGTCTTCAGTTGAAACTTGCTGACCTACAGGACGAGGCAAATCAAAAGGATTTACTTTACTCTCAGAAGCCAAAGAAATATTAACATACGTACCATTAACGGCTTCTGACAAATGAACATATTCCATTTCCGGGTCAATAACAATCACATCTATTCCCATCATCAAACTACGCAAAATTTCTAACTTTACAGCATAAGACTTACCCGCACCAGAAGTAGCAAAGACTACCATGTTGGCATTTTGCAAAGAAAATCTATCAAACAAAATCAAACTATTATTATGTCTATTGATACCATAAAGAATACCATCATCACTTGTAAGCTCTGAAGAAATAAAAGGAAATGAAGCCGCAATTGGTGAAGAATTCATATTGAAAGAAATCACCAATTCATCTGTACCAAGTGGAATAGTAGAATTGAAACCTTGTTCAGCTTGAAACAAAACATGTTTGCTATGAATCAACTTCGAACCAAAAATATTGTGAATATCGTCAGTACTCTTATCCAATTCATCTTTACTAAAAGCATAAAGTGTAATATAAAAAGCAAATTGAAAAAAATGTTCAGTACCCTGAGTAATGTCATCACGCAAGGATTCAATATCACGTAAAGCTGTTTCACGAAGAGGATCACGAGCCGCACCTTTTTCAGCATCAGATGATAACTGTGCTTGTAGAGCACCCACTTTATTTTTTAACTGTTTCAAAATAATAGTAGCGTCAACTGGATAAAAAAACATACTCACATCCATGCTCAAATTTAGATTGAGAATAGAAGCATTCCAGCCAACCCCAATATAACGTGGATAACTAGTCACAAAAATAGTACGTAAAAAGACATCTCCTAATTGCAAAAAATTGGATTCCACTTTGAAAGCTGAAGGAGCAATAAGATCACGAATAGCTACGGTACCTTCACGATAAACTCGTTCTTCTTCCAGACTAATCAAATCACTTTGAATTTTATTTTTTTCTTCACTAACAAAACCACTACCTTTGGCACTGTTTTTTTCTTTTCCATTGTAAATTGGTCTAAAGGCCATAAATTAGTTTATTTGATTATTAGTTGAATAACTAAGGATTATTACATTGCTTCTATCTGTTGTTTATCTACATCCCCCAATTGTTCAGCAAAAGAAATATCAGGATTGTAGGTATTGTAATAAAGTTCAATAAGAGATTGAGTATCAAGTTGTACCACCTGCAACCCCATACCTTCTAAACCACCACTAACTTGTCTAACACGCAAATCTAGACCTTCTTTTCTTTGTCTAAATCTATCATCTTTGAGACGAAGACTTAAAGCAGGTTTTAATACTTCTTTGAATCTAGACCAAAAACCTTTTTTCTTATTGGACAAAGGATCATAAGGGACAATCACATAATACTTTTTCGTCATGATTTTACCGATATCCACAAGCTCTTCAATAAAAGAACGATAATCAGCTGTTTGAATACGCAAAAGTTCGTTAGTCTGCTCTTTTTCTTGGGCAACAAGCTTTTCTAAATAAGGTTTTATTTGCAAACGTCTTGATTGGACACAAATCTGAATTGGAAAATCTAAAGAGTTCAAAAAACCGACATAAGAAGATATAGTACCATTTTGTTCATCTTCAGACTTAAGTGAAAAATTGATACTAGAAGTCATAAGTACCGAACGTAAAGTACCGTCTTTTAGTACCACAGTATTATCTCTAATTTCAGCAATATCCAAATAAGTCTGAGTATTTGGTCGACTATTGGCTTTTTTGATAGCTTTTTTACTTTTCATAAACTAATTTATTTTTGAGAAAATACTTATATATTATAAATCATTTTCAGCTTTATAAAAACCTCCCGTATTCACAAGCAAAGCTAAATCACGAATATGTCTACGACTAGTTTTCTTTTTAGCTTGTAAAATTTCTGGAATATCAGGATTCATATTACGAAAAAAATCTAATTCCTTTTTGTCATATCTTTTGTGCCAAACACGCAAATCTGGTTTCTTGAGATACTGGATCATATTTAACAAAAAATAATGAAAGGATTGTCCATTTATTTTCACAAAAGCAATTACCAAAGCAGCTATTCCAAAAATACCCAAACTAACAAGAAACAAAGAAAAATCACCAAATCTGTATGACAAAAAAATTATAATCCCAGCTACCAATATAACTAGAAATTGCCTAGTGGTGATAGGACCAATAATTTTGTCTTCAACATCTATAAATTGTGGTACTACAAATTGTTGCATAACAATACTTTCACTAATTAAAATTGAGAAATTAATTCAACAATGAACTATCTACCCCAATCAAACTTTTGTACTCTTCCAAAGTCAAAAAAGTCTTGGGGTCTTTTGTTTGTAAAAGTTGCTCCACCGTTATATTTTTGTTGATAGCTTCAGAAGTTGTTTCTACATACATTTTGAACAAATTGCTCATATGCCAACCATCGATAGTATCTAAAAAAAGCATAAAAGATTCGCTCTTCCAACCATTGAACTTGGATAGTAACATGTCAGCACACTTCTCTGCATCACGAGCCAAACGACGATAATCTACCAATGAAAAATCTGCTATTTCTTGTTTTGGTCCAGTCGTTTTAGCAGCTACAGGAGGAGGTGTTACATCATAAATGGCAGATCTAGGTGGTGTATGAGAATAAGGCTGACTAAAATCCAAATTTACTTCTTTTTTCACAGGCATAGTAAACTGAGGAGGTGTTTCAGGTTCTACTTTGGCTACAGGTGACATCGTTTCTGATTTTGTAGACACTTCTTTTTTAGGCGTTTCCATCACCACATTTTCTTCTTTTATCGTAGGTTCCTCTGTTTTGAATTTTTTTTCAAAAACAATTTCAAACAGATTGTCCAAATTACCTTTTGATTCTTTTACTTTTTCAAAAAATCTATTGGCCTGTTCCTCTGAAAGTCCCAAACCACCATGCTCGACATCTTTCGTAGCATAATCCATCACTTGAAATTCATTTCTAATCCCCTTTTTCCAAGAAATCATGAGAGATTTGGCACGATTTTTTAGGTCGTCTTCTATACCAACAGCAGGCATCTTGATATGTTCTTCCAAATCATGTTGCCCTACATGCACGGCACCTTTTTTCTTCAAGTCTTCTACTTCTGAAAGATCTTCATCCATGAGAGATTTCTTATCTTTAGCGTCCCATTCAAAATTAGCAGCAGCTTCATTTATAAAAATATCTGCGACAGGTGTAGTAGTAGAAAGTTCATTTTCATCTGCCACAGGAGCGTCATTGTCGACTTCGGCTACATTTTTTTTGACCAAAGTGACAGACTGTGGTGGTGCTGGAGGTTGAGGTACATCTACTTTTTCTTCTGAAACATTATTTTCTTGCAAGTTTGTTAGCTCGTTGCTCATTGTTTTTTGTTCATTGTCAATCATTTCACTTTCCTCGTTCCCCACTTGCCCGCCTTGAGAAGCTTCCTCTGCACGCATTTTTTTGAATTCTTCAAGACTAACACGTACTTTTGTACCGTCAGCTTTTTTTACCAAAATTGTTGGTTGTTTATTGTCAGCCATATTATTTGGTTTAATCCCGCCTTTCCCGAAAAGCGGGACGAGAATATTTAAATCAACAATTAATTTATTATAAAATATTTATTTTTAGACAACGTATTACGCGTTACCACCAGTTAAATCTTCGTTCCAAACAAATTTACCGCTATTTTCATCAAAAAAATACAAATCTTCAATGTTTTCATTTCCTCTTTCTTCTGCCATTTGAGCCAAATCTGCCAACACATCTTCTATCGGAGACAACTCACCGTTTTCATCATATAAATATTTTTGTTCAAAATTTGTTTTTATTTCTTGATAAATATTTGGTATGTCTTCAATCACATTTTGTGAAAGAATAATTTCTCCTTCCTCCACTTCAGAAGAAGATTCTTGTTCAGCCAAATCTTGTTCGACTATTTCGTCTAAAGTTTTCTCTATATCTAAAAATTCAGAATCAGTAACTTCCTCATTATCAATTACTTCAACAGGTGCTAAATTTTCACCTGGTTCACTTTCATATTGCACTGGATAATTTAGTGCATCTACCATATACCAAATTGTATCTTTTTCTACTCCCAACAAAAAATCTAAACAAGCTTTGAAAGTAGCAACAAAATCTGTAGTTTTTTCTGCCTCTAAAGACAATTTATTTAATCTATCACCTACAAAACTAGACAAATTAGAAATAATATTTGCAAAACCTAAGTCATCTTTTGAGACATTGGCTTTTTTGAGTTCTTTTGCTAAATCTGAAATACGATAAAAACTACCATCAGCACGTTTAGTAATAATCTCTTGAGAATTCAGAATTTTTTCTTTTAATTGTGAGTATTTATCACTCATATCAACTTGATCCAAAGTCTTCAAATTCAAATAATCCAAAATACTTTGCCAAGGTTCTTGATCTAAGAATATCCCGGATAATAAAACTTTATCAACTACAAAAAGAGCATCTTCCAAAGAAAGTGTTATAAACTTTTTCCAAGAGACAAGAGCAAACCAACGTGTATAACTTTCAGAAAAATTAAAAATATCTTGTGGAGATAATATACTAAAACTTTTTTTTAATTCAAACCACAATTTATCCCTACCTTCAGAAGTAGAAAATAACTCATCAAAATCAATTTGCATTTGATTTTTTTCTTCTGATGATAAATTTTTTGTCGGATAAAATGACATACTTTATGATTTTGGTCTAATATTTACAGGTGGATTATTATCTATAGGTGTACTATCACCACCAGTAGAAGGTGCATTACCAGAAGGTGAAGACTTAGTTTTTTTAAATATATTCTGTTCAATAGCACCACGTGACTCATCACTAATATCACTCATGATTTTATCAAAATTCACTCTATCATCTTCAGCTAATTTTTTAATTTGTGTTTTTAAAGCTGCAGTCAATTGAGTATTCTTTTTGATACTTTCCATAGTTTTCTTAATAGCTAAATAAGCCATACTATCAACTTTATCTGTAGACTTACCGGTTTTATTATCAATTACATTAATAGTAAACTTATTATCATTTGTCACATTGACCATTCCATCAACTCCTGTAAGAGTACTAGGCTTTTGTCTATTAGCAACATAATCTCTACTAGATCTAAACCCTTTTTGACTAGTTTGCATTTTTATTTTTACACGACCTTTTTCATCCAGTTTAGTATCATCAAGCAAACCAACAGTGTGTAACAAACCATCTTGTCCAGCACTCTTGGTAGCACCATCCAAAAATTTTAAAATAGCTTGAGACTTATCATCACCATGCTCTTTTTGAAATTTTTCAAAAGCTTTTTCTACAGCTTCTGCATTTTGTTCTGGTGTATTATCAGCTTTACCTATTTTTTCACCAAGTAAAATTGACATCATTTTTCTTTGTTGTCCTATCATATCATCAGTAGAAATTTTTTCTGATTTTCCATCAGGGTGCAAAGCATCCCAAATACCATCCATAGCAGCGGCCCCTTCTTCTGAACCACGTCCAAAAGCAGATACAACAATAGAGCTCAATTCTTCAAGCATACCTGGTTTGAGCTTCATACCTTTGGACAAAGCTTTCACAATTTCAGCCCCTTGCTTAGTAATTTCACGATAATTCAAAGGCTCCAACTCTTCTTTTCTCTCTTTAAAATGTTTTTCAATAATCTGTTGTTCAAATACAGTTTTACCACCTTTGGCCAAACGTAACTTATCTCGAGCTTGAGCAGTCCTCAATTCTTGAGATTGACGTGTATTTTTACCTATTTCTTCTGCTACGGCTTGTGATTCAGCAGCAATTTTTTGTTCTTTTGTAATTCTCTGACTATAGTCCCAAAGTTGACCAATAGACATATTACGACGTAGGGAAGCTTTTTTCTTCTCACCTTTTTTTTCATCACCACCCGCCATTTGTAATCCAGCATAATCAAAAAATGCATCAGGTCGAGAACGCAACATATGATTAGCATATTCCTCTTTAAATTTTTTATTAAACTCTACCATTTTTTCTTCTTGAACTTTAGCAAGAGCTTTAGCTTTTTCAGTAGGATCTTTAATGGATTGAGCTTTAGATTCTTTCTCTTCAAATTTTTTATCTATTTTACCCTTCAAACCCATGGCGATATCATGACTATTTTTTATATAATTTAATTTTGTAGACCTTCTTATTTCCTCTTGTTCTTTATCTTTAGCTTTTTCTTCGTCTGTCTTAGTTGAACTATCAATCTTAGCAATAGCATCATTATATTCAGTGTTAACTTTATCTACATACGTATCTTTACGGGCGATAAGACCATCTTCTGTATAAAGTTCCAATATTTTGTCTTTATCACTTTGGTATTTTGCTTTCAAAGCTGCTTTTTTACTATCCTTATCACTAGGGTCAATAGTTTCTTTTTCTCTTATTTTTTTAAGATCTGCAGTATATTCTTTCATTAAAAGTTCCCTCTCTTGTTTATAATTAGGACTTGTTTTATCCAAATCAGATATCTCTGATGTAAATTGTTTTTTAAGTTCATCAATCTCCTCTCTTTTTTTATCATCAGTATAATCCAAATTATTTTTATCTTCTTTATATTTTTCATCCAAAGCTCTCAAGTTTTTTTCAGCATCATCAAAATCAACTCTTTCATCCTTTGTCAAAATCTCCATTTGTTCTTGTACAGCTGCTGCCAAAATTTTACGTTCTTGTTGCTTTTGAGCTATTTTTTGTTGTGCTTTTGCTTTTATTTCATCTCTTTCTGCATAAGCATTTTGTTTTACATTACCAGCTGTAGTATCACTAGTTGAAAGAGACTCTTCCCAACTCTCTTTAAACGCATCAGCTGCTTTCTTCCAATCTTCAGCTTGTTTAGCAGCTCTTTGATGAGGTTGTCTTGCCCAAGATTTGATACTTAACCAAACTGCTTTTCCAGTTTTACCCTCTGCTGATGCTTTACGTGCATTATCCTCATGATCTTTAGCAGCTTCCACACCTCTCATAATTCTATTTTTCTTTTCTTCTGCCAAAGTAGCTTTAATACGCTCTACTCCACTAATAACACCAAATTTATTGCCAAAATATTTACCAGTACCTTTGAGAGCTTTTATACCCAAAGGCTTACCATGTTGATGTCCCTTACCAGTCATCCACCTACCAAACGCATATCCACTACCGATAGTAAAGGCTTGTTTACCATAATTTATAGCACTACCAACCATACCAGAGCCAGCAGCACCAGTTTCTTGCGTCATCTTCAAACCAATAAATAAAAATATAAAACCAATAATATAGTTGGCCATATTTTCCCAAGTAGAAACTTCTGAAATTGAAATTGAAATAGGATCTGTACCTTGTTGTAATCTGATAGAATTACCTGTTTGAATCTCAGACATTATCTGTCCAGTACCGAGAGTCGCAAAAGCCAACCACAGGAAAAAAACCATCACCGGCGCCACAATAACATGTTTGGTAAATTCTTCCCACCAACGACTAGCATATTTTTCTCCTTTTGGCATAGCAGAAAATAGATAAGCCAAAGGAGACAATATAATAAGTGCCCAAAGTACCACAACACGAACAGTCATCACAATAGCATAAGATCCAAGAGAGACCGCAGTAGCTATAGCAAAAGCAAGAGAAATAAGAGAAGCTGCTATGACCTCAATACCAGCACCAGTAATATCCGTACCCAAATCAGCACCTTGTACCAGACTATTTATTTTTTCTAGATTAAACATGTTTATCAAGTTTCCACCAGCACTAGCGGAAACGGCATTCAAAAATGTGATAGTAAAAACATGAGCTGCATCAATAATTATCTGTGCAATAAGATTACTAAAGTTTATAAGTATAGCCATGAGTACAATCTTGACCAGACTTTTCTTCCATTCATATTTTTCAATTCCCAAAATAGTAGCAAAAGCAATAACGAGTAGTGCCACTACAAAAAACATATTAGCGACATCTCTCACCATCACCCAACCAAGCTTGACCACACTCACATCAATATAATTGTTATAACTAGCCAATGTTACAAAAAATCTTAAGAAAAAAATACTAAGACCAATAGCCAGCTGTGATACGGCCAAAACAATTGAAGAAAAAAATCCTAGTAAACTACTCTCAAAAGATTGAGCACTAACAACTTTGGTGGTACCCACAAAAAACGCGATAACCAAGAAAACAAAAAACGCCCTATAATGATATTGGGATAATTTCTTTGGTAAAATCTTAGTAAAGAAAGACTTACAGTTATTCAATTGTGTTAAGACAAAACGACTCATGTTTTTGAGTTAGCCGTTTATAATAAATTTGTTTATATTATAACACAAAATGCGTAGAAATAATAACAGAACAATCCAATGATATCCACACTATGATAATACAAAATTATTAATTAATAATTACTAATTAATAATTAATGGTTATTAAAAAAAACGCCCTAATTAGCTAGGACGTTTCTTAAAAATTTTGTCCAAAAAAGTAGGCTATGGTTTCAAACGATTTACCATACGAGGAAACGGAATACATTCACGAATATGCTCTACTCCTGCCATCCAACGTACCGCACGTTCTACACCAATACCAAAACCAGAATGTGGTACAGATCCATATTTGCGCAAATCTGTATACCAACTATAATCTGCTTCTGGTAATTTTTCTTCTCTTATTCTCTCGAGTAACAAATCAAAATTATCCTCACGTTGTGATCCTCCAATAAGCTCACCTGATCCTTCGATACCAATAAGATCATCGTTCAAAACACGAGCATTATTTTCTGGATCTATTTTCATATAAAATGGTTTAATAGACTTTGGCCATTTTTCGATGAATACAGGTACATCACTGTCTTTGGTAAGCAATCCTTCATCATCGTTTCCCAAATCTTCACCATGTTTGATATCACTTCCCATTTCATTTAGTTTCACAATTGCCTCGTCATAAGTATAGCGAGTAAAAGGTTTTTCCAAGACTTTTTTTAGTGGTTCTGTATTTCTTTCCAAAATTTTGAATTCTTGTTCACAATTGTCCAAACATTTTTTGACAATAGCTTTGACAAGACCTTCTTGAATACGAAGATTTTCTTCATGTTCTATAAAAGCTCCTTCAGCATCCATCATCCAAAATTCTGTTAAATGTCTTTTGGTAACAGATTTCTCAGCACGAAAAACTGGTCCAAAATCATAACAACGTCCGACACTCGCGATAGCAGCTTCGATATATAGCTGTCCAGATTGAGAAAGATAAGCTTCTCCCAAGTCGAAATATGGCACAGGAAAAAGTGTAGTAGTCCCCTCACAAGCATTTGGAGTAAAAATCGGAGAATCAGTACGGATGAATTCTTCAGTATGCAAATATTCGTTGATAGCAGTCTCGACAACATCACGAATACGCAAAATTGCCCATTGTCTTTTAGAACGTAACCAAAGATGACGATTTTCAAGTAAAAATTCTGGACCATGTTCTTTGTGAGCAATAGGATAATCTTGAGATAAAGAAATAATTGTTAATTCTTTTACTTGCAACTCATAAACACCTTCTTGCTTAGGATGTTTGCTAACTTCAGCTGTCAGAGTTAAGGAAGACTCTTGTGTAAGTTTTTCAGCATTTGACCAAGATTCTTCAGAAACATTGTCTTTGGCAACCACAGCTTGAATAAATCCTGTACCATCACGAAGCTCCAAAAATGCCAATGAACCAGAAGAACGCTTGTTATAAACCCAAGCTTTTATTTCTACTTCTTGTCCGACTTTTTCAGCGATATTTTTTATAAACATATTTATACTAATTTTTAATTTTTAATTTTAAATTTCAAAACAATTTTTAAATTTTATAAATTATATAAAAATTCTAAATATGCCAATTTTGAAATTTAAACATTATTAAATTGTTTCAAAATTGAAAATTTAAAATTCTAAATTTTAGCCTATATCTATACTACTAAAAGAACCTAAACTATGCAAGTCTTAGCCCAATCTACGACTTTTCTTTCCAAAAAATGTTCACACCAGGTATGAATGGACATATGGACATTTTTGGCTGAGTATAGGTCAAAATCTATGTTAAAAAGCTCTTCATAATCCCCTTTTTCCAAAATTTGCAGCATCTCAAAAACTGAGCTACCTGCTATTTTTTCCTCGCTACTTAAATTAAATCCTAAAAAGTAAAGGACATTGACCATAAAGGAATCCAACATCAATAGAGACTTTTTATCATCCATTTCAACCAAATCATTTAGCGCAAAGAGAAAACTCTCCAAAAAAACAAAAAACTTCAAATCTCTTTCTTCTTCTGCAAAAAAATTATCAACAATAGAAACAATATAACTAGCCACAAGACTCTTGTGTAAATTTTCCCGAATATTTCGTAAATAATCTACAGATTGTACACGGATCAAATAAGAAAAATCTTTACCTTTTTCAACAGTAATGTCCACTATAGAAAAAGGTTCTAGATGCGCCGAATTTTTGCTGACAATCTTTTTGACGCCACGTACCATCAGACCAAGCTTACCATCATCTTTGCTATAAAGAGAAACTATTTGATCATGTTCACGGAAGTCTTTGCGAGAAAGAACGATTGAAAGCATAAAATAAATTTAAACCAATAATTTCGCCAATAAATAAAACATACATTTCGCGTAACACATAACACGTATCAAAATTTTTGTTACGCGTTACGTGATATGTGTTACGCGAAAAATCAGAGTAAAATAAATAAAATATCTCTATACTAAAATTTTTACTTAACATCCAAGAACGTCTTAAGTATAAGCATCGCCGATTTTTCATCAAGCGAAGCATCACCTTCCATATTTCGAGCTTCTGCAGTAGTTAGCCTCTCATCCACAAACTCAAATTCTTTATTGGTCAATTTATACAAATCTTCTGCAAATTTTTTTATTCTTTCAGTATTTTTATTTTCAGTCATATCTTCTAGAGTAATCGGCCAACCAAAAACTATTTTATCAATATTTTCTTCTTTGATAATTTTGGCTAATTTCCTCAATTGTTCTTCTCTAGTTTTTTCAATAACCAAACCAAAAGGTAAAATAATATCAAGACTAGTCTGTAACCAAGCAAGACCAATTTTATTTTTACCGTAGTCTACACCAAGTATGTTCATAACTGCGTTTATAAAGTTAAAAGTTCATAAAGTTATAAAGTAACAATATTTGTGTTATTTGTGTAACATTTGTGCCATCCAAAAACATTTTTATCTAAACACAACAATAAATAAAGTTAACCTTTCTTTTTCTGCAACGCTACATCAATCTTAAGTATCTTCGCATCTTTCTCTTTACTAGAAATATTCAAGTCAATTTGTTTTCTTTCATAACCATTTTTTTCAAATACCACACTATATTCACCAATCGCAATTGGTAAGAAATAACGTCCAAAAACGTCTGTTACATAATAATCTATCAGTCTATTTCTTCTCTTTTCAAAAAGTGACACAGTGACACCCATAAGAGCAGAATTTTTAAAACCAGAGACACGACCATATTGAGGTTCTTTTTTAGCAAAAGAAAGACGAATAAACAAGAACAACAAAATAATATGAATAAGCAAAAGTAAGAGAGTCCACCACTTTGGAATAAGTACTACAACCACCATAGCAAACAAAGGTGCACTAAAACCTAACAACAAAGCTAATCTTTTTTTCCACTTACGCAAATTGAATTTAAATTTAGAGACAGTCTTTTCTTCTGGGTCAACAGGTACATATCTATTGACCACATCATCTGCTGAATCCACCATAATATCTCCACCTTGATATTCATTTTCCATCTCCAAATCAGCATTTTCTGATGGAAAAATATAGCCATACTTTCTAACATCTAAAATATAATTACCAGGTTTTGGTAAAAAAAGATATTCACCATTTCTACCTGTAACAATCGTTTTGGAAACCTTTTTATCATTTTTATTCAAAAGACGAACAGTAGCCAAATCAATTGGATTTTGATTCATTGAGTTAAATACTTTTCCCCATGATTTCTTTTTTCTTTTTGTCACCAAAAGAAGTGGTTGAGTAAACAAAAATTGAAAATATAAAAAGAAATTACCAAAACCAGACGCAAAAGGAACATTGAGTACAGCAACGCCCGCAATCACTGGATTTAACTTTTTGATAACGCATTGTTCTAAATATTGTCTTTGTTGACCAGTCGCTGTAGCTGCCAGATTCAATAATGATTGGTCCCCTGATAAATCCAAAGTCTCACTCGCACAATCTAAAACAACAGCAGTACCATCTAAAGTTTGAGATGTATTTTCCAAAATACCTACTTGCTTATAACACTTAGCAAGATTTTTGTAAGAATCACTTGAATTAACATCTAACTCATTGTTGTCTACCAAATCCTGAACACAAACAGCAAGTTTTTTACTCTGTTCTGGAGTAATAGCATAAGAATCAAGAGCTTGTTTTTTTAGCAAATCCTTCAATTCTGGAATATCCCAAACATTATCAAAAGAATAATTGTCATAACATATCCCTTGTGCCTTGATATATTCATCTTTTAACTCTGTTTCTTTACAGGTATTTTGTTGAGTCATAGCATCCATTTGCAACTTCTGAACACGACGAGTATAATCTGCTGCCTGCTCCGCACAAACTTCAGGATCACTAGTTTGATAACAAAGAGCCAAATTGTAATCCAAATCTTGATTTATTACATCTATTTTTTTCTGAATATCTTCAGCTGTGCTACTATTACATGCATTCAACTTTTCAACATAAGTTGTATAAGCATCTGAAAGACAATTCGTAATTTCGTCCTGATTAGGCAAATCTTCTGCCAAAACAAAAAACGGTACAAAAAAACCGCTAATTATAAAAAATAGAAATAATATTTTTTTCATATTTTTAATTAATTTCTGAAGGTCTTCTGGTTACAACCAAAGGACCATCTTTGGTAATAATAATAGTATGCTCAAAATGAGCACTAAGACTTCCGTCAACAGTCGTGATACTCCAACCATCTTCTGCTGTATCCACTTTATGACTTCCCATTGTAATCATAGGTTCAATGGCAATCACCGCTCGCTCTTCCAATTTCCAACTTTCCAAATCGCTATCATAATAATTTGGAACACGTGGCTCTTCATGTACTTCGTGTCCTACACCATGACCTACCAAATCACGCACAATACCATAACCTTGTGGGGCAATATAAGTTTCTACGGCCTTACCAATATCCGCGATAGAATTTTTCAAAAAACATTTTTCAATAGCAAGTTCCAAAGATTTTTTTGTTACATTTACCAGTTGTTTTGTTTTTTCAGCAACATCTCCAACCATGACAGTAATAGCAGTATCTGTAAAAAATCCATTACCACCTTTACCCAAACCACAATTAACAGGATATTGCATTCCAATATCTATACTAAAAATATCGCCATTTTTTAAGATTTTGTCTTTGGTTGCAATTCCATGAACAACTTCAGTGTTCAAAGATGCACAAATTGTAGATGGAAAAGGTGGATCACTCTTACGACTACGATAACCTTTGAATGCAGGTCTTCCTCCAGCCTCAACAATGAGCCTCTCAGCTTCCATATCTACTTCATAAGCAGAAACTCCCACAACAGCCATCTGAGCCAACTTATCCAAAATTTCACCCAAAATACGTCCTCCTTCAATAATAAATTGTACCTCCTCTTGTGTTTTTATATATGACATAGTAGCTATATCATAGCAAATAAATATTATTTAAGCAAATAAAAGTAGTTATCAACAAAATACTCTTGAACTGTAAACAAAATTGATATATAATATTCTTCGGTGTTTAAAAAAATGCTCTATGGGTAGAAGCTTTTTTTTACCAAGAAATTGGCACTACTTACCTGGCTTTTATGCCAACTGTGCTCGGTTGTCAAAAAGCTAGGTTTTTTATTTAAAACAAAAACCGTCTTTTTTAAAGACGGTTTTATTTTAAATTAAGTTTTATCTCTAAGATATTCTTCCAAATCTTGCTCAAATTTATCCATACTTTGTTCAATCAATGTCTCAAAATTAGGAGCTACAGTTGTATGATCATCCCCAAAAATATCAGACAACTCTCTTCTTTGACGTTCATCACCCAATAATATTGCCGAATACATGTGTTCACCAAAACCATATTCAGCTTCATTTATCCCCAAAAATCTTTTTATATTAGTCGAGTTACCACAAGTATCAGCACCATCACCAACAAAATACAAAGCTGAGGCATAATCTGGATAATTTTCTACTTCTTCATTTAATTCTCTAGCTACTGTTCTAATAGCATCCAACATATTAGTACCACCTCGAACTTTAAGTTGTTCCATCAATCTCACCTTAACCGTAGAGTTTTTACCATCAGAAAAGGCATACCTTTCAGGTGAATCATAATCTTGCTTAAAACCTTTCACTTCTACAATAGAATCAGAAAAAAGATGAACAGAAAAATTTATATATCCAAAAACTTCAGATATTTTTGAAAATAGTTCAGAATAGAATATCAACAATTTTCTAGCATTAAACAGATTTTCACCAGCCATAGATCCAGAAACATCTACCAAAATAGAAGCTAAAAATTTTGGCTCCAGAGACGACCTTATTTCACGTGGGTTTTTTATAGTACCAAATATTAAATTCCTGGCTTTCATAATAGATCTTCTATCAAAAGATCCTCGTCTACTCAAAGAATCTTCATCTATACTAACATCATCTTTTTTAGGAAGTCTTTCTGCAAAATATTCGAACCATCTGTCTACCAATGGTAATATCTCTTCACGTATATTATCATATTCATCATATAATCTACTTTCATATTCTATTTGTCTTTGTACTTGATCTAATTCTTCCAATTTTCTCTGTTCCATTTCTTTTATAATTTCGTCTCTTTTCTTTTCATCCAAGAAACCATCATCAACCATTTTGTCTAGATCATCTTTCATTTTATCCTTCATTTGTTCTTCTTTGGCTTCCAATTTTTCTTCTAATTCTTGTTTCAAATCATCAAAAAGTTCACTCTTTTCAATCTCTTTTTGCATTTCAGACAAATCTTTGAAACTTTCACTTTGATTTATTTTTTCAGCCATTTCTTGTTTTTGTTTTTCCATTTCTTCCAATTTTTCTTTGACCTCATCCATTTGTTGTTCTGATTCCTGCATTTCAGCATCAGAAGCCTCTTCCATTTGATCAAGTGGATTACTTGATCCCTCTTGATTTTGATTATCAGATTGCTGTTGACCAGACTGAGAATCTTGTGAAGAATCTTTTTTTTGTCCTTTTTGATCAGAATTTTCTTGCCCACCTTCCTGACCTTTTTGACCTTCCTGACTTTCTTGATTTTGTTGTGATTTAGAAGATTCACCACTCTGGTCTTTTTGTCCTTCTTGATCAGAACTTTTTTGTCCACCTTCCTGTCCTTCTTGACCGTCCTGACTTTCTTGATTTTGTTGTGATTGACTATTCTCTACTCCACCATCTTCAGCTTCTGGAGCAAAATCTTTTTTGGAATCTTCCTCATTTTTATTTTCAGGTTTTTTGTCTTCAGGTTTTGGTTGTGGTGTGGCATCAAACCGTCTCCAACTTTTACCATCCCAAATTTCTGACCAAGCATGACCTGTATTTTGAGTTACAGCAGACTTACCATCTTTAGAACCTTCTACTTTGTGTCCAACCACAAGACGAGCAGGTACTTTTGCTTGACGCATCATAGCAACAAATTTGGTATTAGCAGAATAACATTCTAAATATTCTGAGACGTCTATATTTTGTAGATAATTGTCCCCTGTAGATTCAAAACGCAATTTGTATTGCAGAGCTTGTGCTGAATCCAAATCTCCACCACCTGGATAGAAATGATTAGCCAACATATGTTGTCTGACTTGTTCAGCTTTTTGTAAATTAGAACCAATTAACTTAGAGATAGCACTTTCAGTTTTTTGGGATAATTTTCCTTTATACAGTGGTGCAGTATCTTCGGAAATAACTTTATCAACAAAAGGACTTTTTTCTTTCAAAAAATCTACAGAAAATGATCCTCCACTTTTTACATTCAAATAAAAACAACCATTTTGATCACGTTTGAAAGATATATTAGCACCTTGTGTTTTCAAAGAAGTTACATCAAGAGCATACCCACTTGGTATAGGTAAAGATTTCAAACCAACATCTACCATACCTGAAATAGTATGTCTATCTTTACCTTTTATCTCTGTAGAATAATCAACAAGTTGTTTTTTCTTACTCCAAGTTTTACTATCCACATCAAAATAACTCTTTCGACCACTTATATAATAACCACCAAGAGGAGGTTCTATATTAAAGATAGCCCTTTCTTGCATTTTTTCTTTTGATTCTCCGCTGGCAGTAGGTGGAGGTGTATGATACTCATCGTTATCTTCTGGTGGAATAGCAGGGTCTTCAGGTGCCCCAGGAGGTACGACATTCTCTTTATATTCTTCAAGTTCTTGTTCCAACTTTTGCATGCTTTCACTTGACTCACTTGTATCAATTGGTTTTTTTATATTTTCAAAATTGTCTCTTATACTTCTAATTAATTCAAGATAAGAAGACTCACTACCATTATGAATATAATCTCTATAATTATCTTTCATCATTTCAAAAATTTTTCTTTCATCACCAGATAAAGTAGAAATAAATCCATCTTTCTCTTCTGAAGACATCAACCCCAAAGATTCATTTAACCAATTTGTCTTGAGCGCTTTCAAAACTTTTTGTGATCTAGAATAATTGTATTGTCCAGAAATAACTTCTTCGGCTTCTTGACGCAAAGATTTTTCCATTTGTTTACGACCAGTATAACCATAAGCATCCATGACTTTTTTTTGTACTCTAGTTTGGGCAATCTCGGTATACAATCTATCCAATTCAGATATATCAATATCCCGACCACGCATACTTTCGACAAACTGTGCAAAACGAGGATAATCATAATTGGCAATAAAAGCAGAAAGATCTCTCACCCGAGCACCCACACTTTCTAAGCCATTGTTCTTGATATCTTCTATATCGTAAAATAGGGCATTAGGAGTAATGTCTTTGGCAACCTCTTTGGCAGAATAACGACCATCTAATAAACCTTGTAATTTTTCAGCTCTAACTTCTGGATCTACAGGATAATGGAGAGACCAACTTTTACCAGGTAAAACTTTTAGTTTTCCTTCCGCGGACTGCTCTGCCAAAAACAACATTTCTCTAGTCAATTTTACATCTTCACCTTTTTTCTGAGACACTTGTTCTGGTATACCACGACGTGAATATTCATCCATATATTTTTATATTCTTATCTTAAACGTTTTTGAGAAGTCCAAGTACTCATAGCTGTTCTTATTTTTTCTTTGTCTTCTTTTTTGTCAATATGAGACAAGAAATAAGTACTTAGTAAATCTCTAGCAACCGCTTCTGTATTACCTTTAGTTTTTTCTTCTGAAGGTATTTGACTTAAAGCATAAGCACAACGACGTAATTCACGACCAGTGATAGGTTGAGAAACTTGCAAAGAATTACGAGCATCGCGACTCTTTTCAAATATTTTAATAAAGTCATCGCGCAATTTATTGGCAAATTGAACCAAAGCCAAAATAGTATCAATATCAAATTTTTGTACAATACTTGGTTCAGGTGCGCCGTTATCAATACCATTTATATATTTATCCCAAATTTTTACAAAACCATTTCTTTGTATATCAGCTTCATAGGTAAGTTCTGCAAGTGAATCAACTCCACGAGCAATACGTAAAGCTTCAGAAGAATCATAAACAGGATTTTTATTTGCATCATTTTTATCAGGATTTTTAGTAAGAGATGGATAACCAATTTCAAGAGAAACCATACGACTCTTAGTTGCAAATTGAGGCTCAAATGTACCAGGATATCCAGGATTCATAGAACTAGCAAGTAAAACACTAGGATCAGCTTTGACTAACTTACTAGAACTTGTCTTAAGAGTAAGAGAACGTTTTTCATCCATCAGAGCATGTAAAAAAATCTGTGCTTGTTCAGGCATGGCATTGAACTCATTGAAATAAACCACCGCTCCAGGAGTAGTAATACCATTTAAAACAGCAGAAGGAACTTTGATAGTTTGTGAAGCGCCATCTTTTGATTCTAGCGTTACATCTTCACCCAATTCATACTCCGTTGTCCATTTGGTACAATCGACAGAAAAATATGGTCTGTGTGTCAAAGCACAAAACATTTTTATTAGAACATCTTTACCAGTACCAGCATGCCCTTTTAGATTTAGTAATCCTTCCTGCAAATCCAATTGCATCTTAAAGGCTCTGGCCATATCTTCCAAGTTTTTGTCTGTTTGAGAATCACTGACCCAATGACTTTGCCAACTAGGTATATATCCTTTACCATTACTATACTCTATATCTGTCTGTTGCTTTATTTTGTCCGTTCTCTTCAAAAGAAGAATGTGATTCTTCATGTAAAATTCTGTATATTCTCTCAATCTAACGGTTCTTTCTTTTATATAATCCTGTTCTTCTGAAGAACCAATTACTAAATCATCTCCAGTCTTATAAAACTCTTTTAAATCTTGCTGTCTTGTTTCCAATTCTTTTTTCAATTTAGAATTACTACTAGACCAATCACGGTATTCTTTACTAATCACTGCAAAATCAGCACCACTAACATAAGAAGGAGGATTGGATAATTCCCCAACTTTTTTTTCATCATAAAGATGTAAACCAAGACGCCATTCGTTTTCGCTATCCCAATCTTGATAAAGACGTAATGTCTCTACTTGTCCTTCTGCTCCTGTAATTTTTACTGCCACGTCACCAAGAACATCTCGACCACTGACACCAGGTCCTCTAGTTTTATTATCTTCTTCAAAAACGACATCATATTTTGACTTCTTTTTTTCTTTTACCTTAGCTTCCCACTTTGGAAAATAAACATTTCCAAACAAAATCATTTGTTGACCAGTTTCAGCAATCTGTGTTTTACCAGCTCTCTCAATCTCAGTCAGTGCATTTGAAACTCTAACTTTAAAAGCACGATTTAATTCTTTGGCAATAGTTGGGTTGTCTCCTGCCAATGTAGATATTTCCTCTTCTAACACTTTTCTAGCGTCACTTGACTCAAGATATTGCTCGGCAGTGGTACGATCTTGGAAACCTCTGGTCTTCAATCTATCTATCAAACTTTCTATATCACTTTCTAAGACACCTATAGCAGTCTCACGACGCTCAGCAGCTACTTCTCTGACTTTGGCATATTCTGATTTGAATTTTACTTCAAATTCAGTAGCTATCTTACTCAATTCAGTTCTAGCCGCAATAATAGAATTGTAAGCCTCAGCAGCTTCTAGAGGCACATCGTTGGCAAGAGAACCAAGACGAGACTTGAGTTGAGGATAACGAAATTCCAACCAATCATCCATTTGGGATTTGGAAGTGTAAGCTTCTAGGTCTTGTCTTGTTCTTGATATAAGACCATGAACTTCTTTTATTACTTCACTACCACGTTGTTGAAAAAATTCTTTTGTTTTTTGTTCAAATTCTATTACCAAAGCTCTGAACTCTTGTTTCAAGTCTCCTTCCAAAAGAGTCTCATACGATTTTATTTCCTCAATTTGTGCCTTAGCCTCTGATATTGTCGAGATAGACAAGCTACCCACCAATTTTACTTTCAAGATATCTACAGCCTCTCGAGCTTCTTTGGTCACAAATTCTTTTTCTTTTTCAGCTATTTTTTCTTCCAAAGCTGTAATAACATATTTTATTTCCATTGCCTTCAAGCCTCTTTCACTCAATTTTTCAGCTATCTGCTGTACAACATTTTTGGCCTGAACCAAACCTTTTTTCGTAGTAATTTTAGATAAACCATCATCAAATTTCTCAGAAAAACGAACTTTCATTTTATCCAAATGTTCTGTATTATCAGGTACATCTTTTGTTTTTTTCTTAGATTGTTGTTCAAATATATCCTCCAAATCTATACCTTCAGCCAAACCTATTACTCTTTGTCTATCCATTTCTTGTGCCAATTCGACAAAGTTTGGTTCATAGACTACCAAGTATCCATCTTTATCCACGGCTCTAATATTTCCAGAAGCATCAAAATTGACATTTGTCATGTTTGGAATCTTTTTTACTTCTTCTAATGTATCTTTACTTATTATTACCAAGTCAGCATCTGAATAAAAAAGAAAAAAATTACCCGTAGGATCTAATTGTAAATTATCTATACTCTTATATTTTATTGGAAATTGCACCTCTACAGGTTTCCAACTACCCGGTTCCTCGGTAAGGTCTAACCTAAAAACACTCTTTGGGTTATTACTTGAACAATAATAAACCAAGTTACTATTGTTTGGATCAACTACAATATTTTTATCAATAGAAGGGGTAGTATCTGAAAACAATGGTTTACCTTTTTTATCTTGAGAATCGACGATGTTTAGACCAACCGCAGTTGTAAGAGCTGTATATTTTTCATTTAAAGGTTTATAACCAGAAAAACTATTTTTTATTGATTCACAAAATTCTTCCAGTTCTTTTGGTCTTTCTTTAAAAGATACATTATCAATAGTTGTCCAATCCTTTGGTTCCAAAATAACACCAGAATTATTTTCAGTTTGAAAAGCTAAATAATCACCAGAGTCAGAGTAAAAAACAATATACTTACCACCATCAACAACTTCAAAATTAGGAACTTTTATACTTCCTTTTAAAAAGTATAAACCGATTTTAGCAACCCTATAATTATTAAGAATATTAATTCCCTCTGATTGTAATGATTCAGGTAATTGAGAAAGTAATATAGTAATATGGTCTAATTGCGAAATCTGATTAGTAAATGAAGTCTTACCAATTACTTCAGCAAATTTCTTACCATCAAAATTCAAAATACTTTTTCTTTCAAATCCTTCTATTTTTTTAGCATTCTCATCAAAAATAAAAATTCCTTTAGAACCTTCTAATGTTACAATAGTATAATTATTCCATGAACGTAATTGCTTTATTTTTTTTTCGGACCCATCTTCTACATTGACAGGTTTATCAGATTTTAATACTTCTCTCAGTTTCAAATCAGGTAACTCAAATTTTTTATCTTCAACTTCTACAGATTTTTGTTCCACCGTTAATTCCTCCTCTGTTGGTGTAGGTTTATCACCTTTTGTACCTGAACCATTGAATAGACCCATATTATTCAGTTAATATTAATAAATTATAGTAAAAATTAGTTTAGTTAATCTTATCAAAATTAGAACTATTGTGCAAATAAAAAAACCGACTATCTCTAGCCGGTTTTTAATTTCTATAGAAAGATTAAGCTTTAACTTCTTCTTCTTTTTTATCTTCAGTTTTTACTTCAGCTTTAGTTTCTTCTTGTTTATCTTCTTTTTTACCTACACCTTCTAGTTTTAGACCTAGACGATGCTCAGCAGGTTCGATTGAGATAATTTCAAAATTGTATTTTACACCCACTTCGAATTTTCCTAAAAGCATCTTGGTGTCAGAAACACGTTTGTCACTAAGATCTGAAATATGAGCAAGACCGTGAATTTGATCATCAAGTTTTACCATTAAACCAAAAGGTTCAATCTTGTGTACTTCAGCGTTGATGATTTGACCAACTTTGTAAGTATCTTTGACCTTTTTCCAAGGATCATCGATAAGTCTCTTGATAGATAGATAAATTTTTGATTTGTTTAAGTCAATAATTTGAGCTTTGATTTTGTCACCTACTTTTAGTACTTCACGAGGGTGACTGATTCTTTGCCAGACGATTTCTGAGATGTGAACAAGACCTTCAAGGTTAGTACCAAATTTGATGAAAGCACCAAATGAGGTAAGAGCACTTACTTCACCTTCGACGATATCGCCAACAGCGTAAGAGTCTAGTACATTTTTTTGTTCTTCTTCCCAAACTTCTTTTTCAGAGAAAATAAGTTTTTCATCATCCATGTCAGCGGTAATCACTTTTACTTTGATAGTAGTACCAATGAATTTACGTAAATGTTCCAAAATTCTATTTTTGTCACCACCTTGTACACGTGGATAGTTGTTTGGATTCAATTGTGATACTGGCATAAAACCTACCAAAGCATCTGATTGAAGCATTAGACCACCTTTGTTGGCAGCAATAATCTTAGCTTTGACGATCTCACCTTTTTTAACATATTCAGCCATTCTTTCCCAAACCATTCTATGACCAGCAACACGGAAAGATAATTCCATTTCACCATTTTCATTTTCATCTTCGATAACAGTAGCTTCAACTTCGTCACCAACTTTGATATCAGAAAATTGTTTTGATTCAGAAAAAAGTTCTGGACCACGTACTACACCGACAATAATACCGGCAACATCGACACGAACTTCACCTTTGTCTATTGAAATGATTTTACCTTTTACCAAATCTCCAACTTTTGGAATATTGGCAAAGTAATCTTTCAAAAGTTCTTCGAAATTTTGATTTGACATATTTTAATAAAACGCGATTTCTCGCAACTTAACCCAAGATCACGTAACACGAGACACGTAACACGTATCAAAGTTTGTAAACCCAAGCCCCCATAAATTGGGGATAAATAATTCACCTTTTTGCCTAAAACAAAGGCTTTTGAGGCCTGAATACTATAACAAAAATGTGATCTTATGTCAAGAGATGGAAAACAAAGGTTGTTTTAATACAAAAACCGCTAATTTTAGGAAAATTTTTAATAAAATAAAGATAATTATTTGTGTATATTCGTCTGACATTTGTGTTATCCACGTCCAAAATAATAAAAAAGTCCGCCAAATCAAGACGGACTCATTATTAACTATAAAAATACTCTAAACGAAGGCAATAGCAGCTACAGTGTCCCCTGCTTGTTTGAAACGCATAATTCTCACTCCTTGAGTAGCTCTACCTAAGGTAGAAATACTCTTGAGGGAAGTACGTATCACCTGTCCTTTGACAGAAACTATCATAATGTCTTTATCTTCTGTTGTATTCACGACCTGACTAGTAATAATTTTACCTGTCTTACTAGTAACTGCCATAGTCTTGATACCACTACCACCACGTCCTTGAACTTTGTATTCATTTACTTTAGTCTTTTTACCCATACCATTTTCTGATACGACTAACAATTCAAGTACTTTCATTTTGACCAAACTATTGTCCAAGATACTCATACCAACGACTTCATCAGTAGATTTGAGCTTGATAGCACGGACACCAGAAGCAGTACGACCCATAGCACGAACATCTTTTTCTTTGAAACGAATAGATTGTCCCATAGAAGTGGTGATCATGATATCATTGTTACCATTAGTTGGTTGAACCCATTCCAGCATGTCATTTTCTTTTAGTTTTAAAGCAATAAGACCAGATTTGCGAACATTCTTGAAATCTTCCAATTTAGTTTTCTTAATATTTCCTTTACTTGTTACCATAACAAGAGATTCGTAACTACTAAGATTAGCCATTGATAAAAATACAGAAACTTTTTCATTTGGAGCCAGTTGTAAAAAGTTTTGTAAAGCCTGACCTTTGGCGGTACGTGTTGCCAATGGAATTTCGTAAGCACTAAGTTGGAAAACACGTCCACGAGTGGTAAAAAATAAAATATTATCATGTGTATTGGTAGAAATAATTTTGTCAACTACATCTTCTTCTTTAGTCGTAAGACCAATTACACCTTTTCCACCACGACTTTGTTGTTTGAAAGTATCTGGTGGCAAACGCTTGATATAACCATCACGAGTAGAAATAATAAGAGTAGGTTCATTTGGAACAAGATCTTCTATATTGAATTCTTTGACACCATGAGCCATAATCTGAGTACGTCTAGCATTGCCATAAGTTTCTCTAATAGATTCAATATCAGTTTTGATAAGACCCATAATTTTCTTTTCACTCTTAAGTATTGATTCCAATTCTGCAATAAGTTTTTGTTTTTCTTTGAGTTCATCTTCAATTTTTTGACGTTCCAAATTAGCCAACTGTTGCAACTTCATTTCTAAAATAGCCACAGTCTGTCTATCTGTAAATTTGAATTTGCTCATCAAATTTGTTTTTGCTTCGTCCTTATCTTTTGATTTTCTAATAAGTGCGATAATAAGATCAATCTTGTCGAGTGCTTTTTTCAAACCTTCCAAAATATGAGCTCTATCAAGTGCTTTGTCCAAATCAAATTGCGTACGACGACAAATCACTTCTTGACGATGTTTTAGATATTCTTCCAAAACAGTTTTTAGATTCAGAACTCTTGGTTGAATACCATCCACCAAGGCCAACATGTTAACATGAAAAGTAGTTTGTAAATCAGTAAGTTTGTACAATTTATTCAAAACTTTTTTTGGATAAGAATCTTTTTTGAGTTCAATCACAATACGTACACCTTCTCTACTAGATTCATCACGCAAATCTTTGATACCATCCAATTTTTTTTCTTGAACAAGAGTAGCTATTTTTTCTATAAGTCTTGCTTTATTGACCTGATAAGGTACCTCAGTAATAATAATATTTGTTTTATCACCTTTTTCAGTTTCTTGAATATCAGTTTTTGCACGCATCACAATACCACCACGACCTGTGGCATAAGCAGCAGCGATATCTTTTTTATTATAAATAATACCACCTGTTGGAAAATCAGGACCTTTTATATATTCAGTCAATTCTTCAATACTAATCTTTGGATTTTCGATAAGTGCTGTCACACCATCACAAAGCTCAGACAAATTGTGTGGTGGAATGTTAGTTGCCATACCAACAGCGATACCCATACTACCATTCAATAACAAATTTGGTAATTTAGCAGGCAAAACCCTAGGTTCTTTGTAAGAACCATCATAAGTTGGTACAAAATCTACAGTGTTTTTATCAATATCAAGAATCAATTCCTCAGCAATAGCTCTTAATTTGGCTTCTGTATAACGCATAGCAGCAGCGTTGTCGCCGTCCATAGAACCGAAGTTACCTTGACCATTTACCAACATCTCACGCATATTGAAATCTTGAGCCATACGAACCAAAGAATCATAAATAGCAGAGTCACCATGTGGATGGAACTTGGCCATCACTTCACCAACTACGTGAGCAGATTTTTTGAATTTGGAATTATGTCGAAGACCTATACCCCACATAGCATAAAGAATACGACGATGAACAGGCTTCAAACCATCACGAACATCTGGCAAAGCACGAGAGACAATAACACTCATAGCATAATCCAGATAAGAAGTTCTCATTTCTTGCACCAAATTGATTGGTTCTATTTTTTCAACAATTTCTCCTTGTATAGTTTCTTCTTTGTCAGATTTGGTAGATTTTTTTATACTTTTCAAACGTGCCATAAATTTTACTCAAAATTATTTAAAAAAATTAGTTATTAATTGTAGAGGTTGTTATAGAACTTGTACTAGTAGAACTTTTAAATAATGTATTCATAGCTTCCTGTACTTTTTTGTTAACTTCTTTGTCATTATTTAACTTTTCATCTACAGCGATACTACTTGTAGTACTTGCAGGAATATCATTATCAAAATTATTAAATATATTCTTCAAGTCCTGTTTACTATTTTTCAAAGAACTCAAAGGTCCATTCGAGCTACCTTTTGAATCGTAGAAAACATTGCTAATATTCAACAACCATAAAAAAAATATTACAACTGTAAACAAACTCACTGCCGTCCACAACCATTTTTGACTATTCTCAGGCGCTTTATAAATTGCCACTTGAGAACGATTCACAGGGATAATCTTTTCTCTCTGGACAGAAATTTGAATATTATCAATATTTTCTTTTTCTTCTTCTTGTTGCATTTCTTGTGTCAAAACTGTAGGTAAATCTCTTACAGCTTTTTTAATATCCATCAATTCTTTATCTACTTTTTTTTTAGCAGTCTTATGTTTTTTCTTAGAATTTTTCTTTACAATTTTTTTTTTAATTCTATCAGTTTTTTTACCATTGATTAAGTCATTCTTTTTTGTAGCTTTTTTATTGTTTTTTTTGACAGGCATAATGTAATAAATTTTGTAATTTAATCCCTATACAATAGGGCTAAATTTTAAAACGCCACAGTCCTCAATGTTTATTCCTTTTCAAGTACCACCACATCAGTATCTTCTTCTGGTAAATCTTTTTTCTTGAGAATTACTTTCTTTTCAGGAGAACCATTTTTACTTCCTATTTCTTTTAAAAAAGTATCAACGACTTTTGCATCAGGATCATTGTCTGAATTGAAAGCATAAGGAATAACAACGCGTGGTTCTATCTCATTGACCAACTTTACAGCACCTTCAGCATCAAAAGAATCTTTATTACCTACAGGTAAACAAAGGACATCAATATTTGATAATATCTCAAGTTGTTTAGCTGTAAGTTGTTTATTTATCATCCCAACATGAACTAGAGTCATGTCTTCAGCATCAATACGAAGCATGGTTTCTCCTTCTCCATGTCCTTCTACAGCTGTTATTAACACACCTTTGATATCCACCTCACCTGGTGTCGAAAAAACAAAAGGATCACCAGAAAGAGTAATACTCTCTTTCTCACCACGTGTAAAAAGAGCTATGTCAGGAGTAAGACTACGAGGAAAATTGCCTTTATTTTGCTTATAAGGATCTATTACAATCGTAACATCCTTATCAAAAGACTTTGTCTGAATTTTTATGGCGGTATTGCCAAGCCAAGAAATATGCATAAATACAAGTTTAAATCTACTAAAATACAGAGATATTATACTAGATTTTGGATAGTATGGCAAGAGATACAAATCAAAAAAACAATCCCTAAAGTAGAGATTGTTTTTCTTTTATATTTACAATTTTTAAGATTCTAATTCTACACCAGTAGTATAAGTCTCAGTATCAGGAACAGTAACGACTCTATCGAATCTAAAGTTTAGTTTATTGAACTCTGTTTCATTTGGAATGTGTCTTTTTA
>Ga0156636_128_pt2 | contig 39895 bp, 30 predicted proteins | sample RifOxyC3_FD_110710 | JGI IMG/M metagenome (GOLD analysis project Ga0156636, IMG submission 110710) | Candidatus Magasanikbacteria bacterium RIFOXYC12_FULL_33_11 | reverse complement strand
TTCTATAAAAATTCAAGTAAGTACTGCTCCAGACAATGGCGGAGTTCCTGGTACTTGGACACCTTGGTATGGCGTGACAGGTGCGGACACTTACTTTGTTGATTATTTTGGTAGTATTATTCCAAATTATTTGAATGGTCGTCGTTTCGTACGTTATCGTGTAGAACTTTTGGGTGATGGTACTAGTACTCCAGTGTTCAAAGAGATGAGGATAAATTATAAATAGAGGAACGAGGAAAGGGGAATGCGTATTGAACTTGAAATAAATGGAGATAAAATTGAGCTAAAGTAGAAATAAAAAATTGTTTTTATTATCTTTATTTTGTCTCCTTATCTCAATTTATCTATCATGCAGAAAATAATAATGTTTAAAGAAAGTATAAATAGTTGTTTTAGAAAAAATTCTATGTTAAACAAAAAAGGTTTTACTATTATTGAAACGCTTATATATGTGGCTATAGTGGCTTTGGTTTCTACAGGACTTATGAAATTTTCTATTTCTATTACTAATACTAGAAATAAAGTTTATGTTGTTCAAGAAGTACATGCCAATATGAGAGATGCTTTGACATTTATTGAAAAAAAAATTCAAGAAGCTAATGGCATAAATACGGGTAGTTCTACTTTTGATACTGATCCTGGAGTTTTATCTCTTTCTATGGCTAGCAGTACGTTGAATCCTACAATAATTTCATTAAGTTCTGATGATGGTATATTACAAATCACAGAAGGTACTTCTGATCCAATTTATATTACTACGGGTGAAGTAAGAGTTAGTGATTTACAATTTAGTGATATTTCTCTTGGTTCTATAAGTAAGACAATCAGTTTTTCTTTGACTATAGATTATAATAGTGGTACATATTCTAGTCAAGATTTTAAATTTACACAAAGTGAATCAGGTATTGCAAGTATCCGTAATTAATTAGAACATTTTTTATGTTTATAAAAGTTTCTAAAGACAAAAGAGGAATAATGGCTATTATGATGATACTTATTATTGGTGCTGCGGCTCTTATTCTTGCTCTTAGTTCTATAAAATTGGTTGTTAATGATTCACAAATGAGTTTTACTAATCAAAAAGGTGGTGAAGCTTTTAGTGTTGCAGAAGGTTGTTTGGAAGAAAGTTTACGTCGTCTTCGTTTGAATACGTCATACACAGGAGAAATTTTGAATTTAAGTACGGGATCGTGTATAATAGGAGTATCTTCAGAAGGAAATGATAGAATTATTACTGTAACAGGAACGGCAGAAGATTATACACAAAGATTGCAAGCTAGTGTAACGTTGGATGGTAATGTAATTACATTAAATAGTAGACAAGAAATTTAATTTGAAAAAGTATTTTTTTTACATGAACAAAAAAGAGATTTTTGTCGGTATAGATATAGCCGACCATACAATAGAACTGTTAAATATAACAGCTTCTGAAAAAAAACCTGTCTTAAATTCAAAAAATAGATTAAAAATTGAATCAGGTGTTTTGGAATGGGGTAGGATAAAAGATCCAAAAAAATTAGCAGATATTTTAGCTAAGCTTTTTTCTAATTCCAAGCAATCTCAAGGTTTGAAGGAACATGTTGTTGTTAGTTTACCGGACTCTCTGGTTTATGTACATATTTTTCACTTACCAACTCATGCCAAAAGAGAAAGAGAAAAATTGATTTTAAAAGAGTTACAAAGTGTGGTACCTGAAAAAATAAATAATATTTTATATAGTTATCAAATTTTTTTAGAAGAAAAAGATGTGGTGAAAGGTATGCTTGTAGCTATACCAAAAGATGTTGTGGTGGAATGGTTTTCTTTTTTAAAAAAGAACAAGATAAATGTAGAAATGCTAGATATCGAACCTATTGCTCTTAGACGTGCTATTTTTTATAACAAAAAGAATGAAAAAGTGTGTTTGCTCGATATTGGAGCTCAGTCTAGTTCTATTAATATTTTAAATAAAGATAGGTTTTATTTTTCTTATAATACACACATTGCTGGTGATTATTTTACTAGAAATATTTCAAATAAATTAGGTCTAAATTTAGAAGAAGCAGAAGATAAAAAAATTAAAAATGGTATGAATGGTGTGGATGATGATATCAATGTTGTTGTTCAAGAAGGTGTAGATAAAATTATAGTAGATTTAAAGAATATTATAGAAGTAAATGATGACCAAGAACATAAATTGACAAAAATAATTTTAGTTGGAGGTGCTAGTAAAACGACTGGTTTGGTAGATTACCTTCAAAAACATTTTGAGATTCCTGTTGAGTTATTTAGTTTAGACAAATCTTTTAAAACTGATGATATTGAGTATGTAGAAGCTTTTGGTTTGGCTTTGCGTGCTATGAACAACAAAGATTATGCAAATGAACCAGTGATTTTAGAAAAACAAATTACACAAAAAAATAATCTTTTTAAGATTTTAAAAAAAAATGAAGCAGAATATTTAAGTAATTTGGATGAACATTTTGATACATCAAGTGTTTCCCCAGAAGTAAATTTTGATAAGTATAACCCTGACACAAAGAAAACAAGTCGTGCAATTTGGTTGTTGGTGTTTTTGTTTGTATCTATTATATTGTTGTTGGGCGCTTTCTTTTTTCGAGAAAATAGTAGAAAGTCACGTCAGATTGAAAATTTGAAAAGTAGTCAAAATTTTGTAGATGTGGTACAATATAAACTACAAGATTTGAGTATTCAGGTACCTGTGGCTGTTTCGGCTACAGAGTATAATAAAAACAGAGTAAGAGCTAAGATCTTTTCAGATATTATACTTAAAATTGATTTACTAAACAATCAAAATAATGAAGATGAAATAGTACAATCTTCAAAAGAGAGAGCTTTGAAATTAGTTTCTTCTTCGGAAGAATTATATCCTTTATATATAGAAAAGATTGATAATAAAGATGAATTGATTTATAAGTGGCTTATTTTGTCTGATTTAGATGTTAAGAATATGACAATAGAAAAAATAAATACTTTGAATACAGATAGGATTCCTTATTTATTTGAAGGTTTCAACATTTTATCTGTAGAGGTTACTAGTAATCCTAATGTGTATATGATGAATGTGGACGTAAAAGTATCGAGTAATCAAGATTTAAATATTTAATTTATCAATAAAAAATTTTAATTTATAAAATAAGCATATGGCAAAAAAAGGTTTTACCTTGATAGAGTTACTAATTGTAATATCTATCATCGCTATTTTAGCATCAGTTGTTTTTGTGGCACTTGATCCACTAAAACGTTTTCAAGATGCACGTGATTCAAGTCGTTGGGCAGATATTTCTGCTGTAGTATCAGCAATAAAAGTTTATCAAGTAGATAATTCTGGTAATTATCCTTCTGCTATCACTAGTATGACTAGTGGAACCGTATATATGATAGGTACAGGTACTACAGGATGTGATGACAATGCTTGTGATGCTACAATTGGTGGAGACACAAATTGTGTAGATTTGGCTGATCTCGTTACTGGTGGATATTTGGGTGAAGTTCCTGTTAGTCCAAATGGTGTTTCTACATGGTCTGATGAAGCTACAGGTTATGTTTTGACTAGGTATTCTACAGGTATCGTTAAAGTTCAAGCTTGTGAGTCTGAAAATAGTGAAAGTATTTCAATTTCTAAGTAGTTTTTATACAGTGGTAAATATTTACTAAGACAAATATAGCCATATGCCTGTCTTCTTCAAAATTTTTATCCATAAAGAGCTAGTTTTGTCTAGCTTTTTTATGTTTTATTTTCTATGAAAGAAAGCTTAAACAATAAAAAGATATTTGATACGTTTATTGTTATTTTTTTTATTGTATTCACTATTATTTTTTTGTTATTTTCTTGGTTATTGTTGGAACGAAATACAAACATTTTTTCTCAAAAGTATAATAATTATTTTGGACAAGTAAGTTTGAATTATAGTGTACAAATTTCTAAAGAATTGAAAAAAAATTTTGATGATGTTTTTGTTAGAATGGAACACTTTTTAGATCATTTGATAGTAATTGATAATTCTATTTCTGAATGTTCATCGCTTTATGAGGGAAATGATGATTTTTTAGGTTGGTATGTATATAACCTAGAAGGTTCAATAGTTTGTGATAGTTCTAATTTAAATAAGGATTTACAACAATTAGAAATATATGACAATGATTTTTTGACTAAAAGTCAAAATGATTTTTGGTTTTCGCCTTCTTTTAATGAAAATAACAGAACTTTATTAAAAATTTATAAAAGTTTATATGATATAAATGGTTCAAAAATTGCTAGTTTGGTTTTGATAATGGATTTGGAAAATTTTTCTAAAAATTATTTTGTAGAAGATGGATTATGGTATGGAACTAATTTTAATATTGTTTCTAGCAAAGGCCAAATAATTTGGTCAGGAGATAAAGCTTTTATTAATCAGACTATTGAGGGAAAATATATTAGAAACGTTTTTTCTAATTTTAGTGAGGCCTTAAATGTTTTACAAAAGGCACGTACCGGTAAAGTTGGTTTTGAAGTTTTTGATTATTTGGCACAAGAACAAATCGCTTCTTATATAAAAGTACCTATAATTGATGGGTATTATTGGTCAATCATAGCTTATACACCAGCTAGATTTATACAATCAGAAATTTTAGTAGATTATACCCAGAATAGTTATATTTTCTTTTATGTTGTGGCGTTTTTACTGATTATTTTTCTTTTGGTTTTATATTTTTTCTATAGAAGGAATATTGAATTACAAATAGAAAATAATCAAATAGAAAAAGAAATGATAGAAGAAGCAAAAAAATTTAAAATGTCTGAAATAAAATTAAATAAAACTGTAGAAGAACTTGAGAAAGTAAATTTTACTATGGTAGATAGAGAATTAAAAATGATAGAATTAAAAAATATTTTAAAAAGTAAAAAAAAGAAAAAATAGTCTTATATTATGACATTGTTATCTCGTTACAAATTACTTATATATTCTTTGTTAGCTATTTTTGTATGTGCTGGTTTAGCTACAAGTTTGGTTTATATGTTTATCAAAGGTAACTTGTATAAGACGGAAATAAATAGTTATAAAGATGCCGTTTTTGTTAAAACAGAAGAAATTAGAGTTACCTTGAATAGTGCAAATTATGTTTCTGAGTCACTGTCGGAAGATTTGTTTTTAAAAAATTATCTTTTAAGTTTTGAAAGAGATTCTCAAAATCCTAGTATTTTAAAAAATTTATCTTTGCATAATATTGCAGGTGTTTTTTCAGCTATTTATTTAATGGATATAGAAGGTAACACTTTAGTATCTACGGATGCTTCTTTTGTTGGTAAAAACTATGCTTTTAGAGATTATTTTGTAGATGCCAAAGAAAAGGGAAGGGGTTTCGATGTTGTTGTTGGTGTGACCAGTCAAGAATTGGGATATTATTTTGCATCGCGTATTGAGGATAGTGAAGGAAAACCTCTGGGGGTTGTGGTAACAAAATTAAAACCTGAAATTATAGGAGACAAAATGGATTTTTTGAAGAAAGATCAAAATACAGTAATTATGTTGGCTGATAGATATAGTGTAATTGTATATTCAAATAAATTAGAAAAATTGTATAATAGTTTTTTTACTTTGAAGGATACCCAAAAAAATAATATTGTCGATTCTAAAAGATTTTTAGATAAAAATATAATAGGAATAACAAGTTTTTCTTTTAGTGATTTTGTCAAAAGTAATTCGGCTGAGGTAAATTTGTTGTCTCAAGATGGAAATAATTTTTATTATAAAAAAATTGGCGATTATGATTTATTTTTATTTATAGAAGAATCTATAGAAAATCAGTTGTCAACAGTTTTGGATATTTCTTATAAGTCTATTTTGATTATATCTTTTTTTTCTTTAGTAGCATCGCTCATAATTTTTTTACTTATTAAAAATTATTTAAAACCAATTGACCTTTTATATAATGCGGCTTTAACAGTTAGTAGGGGAAATTATGATTATAGTATTGACTATACTAGTCAGTTTGTGGAAATGCAAGAATTATTATTAGCTTTTAATATGATGTCTAGTAGTGTTAAAAAAGCTCATGAAGATGTTGAAAAGAAAGTTCAAACACAAACGCAAAAGATAATTGAAAAACAGGTTTTCTTGGAAGAACAGAAAAAAGCTTTGGTAAATGTTTTGGAGGATGTAAAAGAAGAAAAAAATAAAAGTGATAATTTAGGTAAAGAATTAGAAAAATTTAAATTCGCAGTGGACAATGCATCTGATCATATGGTTATTACTGATGATGATGGTCAAGTTATTTTTGCTAATAAATCTGTTACTAGAATTACTGGTTATAGTATTTCAGAGATTATTAATACTAAAGCAGGTGTTTTGTGGGGAGGAATAATGGATAAAGCTTTTTATAAAAAAATGTGGAATGCTATAAAAAAACAAAAAAAAGTCTTTGCTGGTGAAATTTTGAATAAAAGAAAAAATGGAGAGATTTACCCTGCTGAAGTAAGCATCACACCACTTTTGGACAAGAAAGATGAAGTTAAATTTTTCTTGGGTATTGAAAGAGATATTACTAAGCGTAAAAAAGATGAAGAAAAATTGCAATCGGTACTAAAAAATTTGAAAGAACAAGATTTCAAATTAGCTGAAGAAAAAGCTAAATATGAAGCTCTTTTGGCTAGTATTAGTAGTGGTATTATCGTAACCAATGAAAAAGGACATATAATTTTGGTAAATAAAGCTGCTGAGACAATGCTTGGTAAAAAGTCCGAAGAAATGAAAAATAAAAAAATTTATGAAGAGGTACCTGCTTTTACTGAAAAAGGTATTTTGATAAGCAAAAAAGATAGGGCTGTTAGTCAAGCTTTGATTACGGGTAAACAACAAACATCTTTGATTGGAAAAACTTACTATTACAAAAATTCAGAAGGGGAGTTGTTTCCTGTAGGCTTTATGGTTAGTCCTTTTATCTGGATGGAAAAAGTGATTGGAAGTATTGTGGTTTTTCGTGATATTTCTTATGAACAGGGTATTGATAAAGCTAAGACAGAGTTTGTATCTTTGGCGTCACATCAATTGCGTACGCCACTTTCTACTATCAATTGGTATGTGGAAATGTTGTTGGATGAAGATGCTGGTGTTTTAAATGATGAACAAAAGGATTATTTGAAAGAAGTTGAGGTTGGTAATAAACGTATGGTCGACTTAGTTAATTCACTTTTGAATGTGTCTCGTATAGAGTTGGGTACTTTTGCAGTTGATCCAGAAAAAATAGATTTAATTAATATGACTGATAGTGTAATTAAAGAACTTGAGCCACAAATAAAACAGAAAAAAATGAAAATAATAAAAAAATATAATGAAAAAATAGGTAAAATTAATTTGGATCAAAAACTCATTAGGATGGTTATACAAAATTTGTTGACCAATGCTATCAAATATACACCAAAGGAAGGTAAAGTAAAAGTAGAAATCAAAAAAACGGATAAAGAATTATTGATGAGTATTAGTGATAATGGTTATGGAATTCCTAAAAAACAACAAAAAAATATTTTTATGAAGATGTTTAGAGCAGATAATGTCAAATTAAGAGATACTACAGGTACAGGTTTGGGTTTATATATTGTGAAATCAATTATTGAACAATCTGCTGGTGGTAAAATTTGGTTTGATTCAATTGAAAATAAAGGTACTACTTTTTATTTTACTATACCTCTTAAGGGTATGGTCAAAAAAGAAGGAAATAAAGCTTTAACATAAGAGATCTAATTAAAATTTGTATTTTAAAACAAAGCATTTGAAATGTTTTGTTTTTTGTTTATCAACTTTTTACTTATGACGAAATATGCTATAATTATATTGATAAATAGTTTATTTTTTGCTAAATGCCCAATAAAAAAAATATAAATAAAAAAATAAGAAAACCGCCACGAAAATGTACAATTTGTGCTAAAATAGGGCATAATACTCGTACTTGTCCAACGGTTCAAAAAATAGAAAAAACTTCATCTAAATTAGAGAAAAAAGATGGAGTATCTTTTGTTATTGTTAAAGTGGGTAAGGAAGTAGATAAGTCTCCTTTTGTACTGGATATTTCTACAAAAAACAGGAGTAATAATTTGGAAAAGGTAGAAGCTTATAAAAATGATAAAAAATATGTTCATGATAATAGGAACGTAGTTAGTTTTGCTGATATTATAATAAAAACTAATAATAAAAAAGTAAGTGAAGTTACAAAGTTAGATGATTATATCTTACAGACAAATAATTTCATAAAAAAAGAAAAAATTAAGAAACAAAAAAAAAGTATCTCTCTTAAGTTCAAAGTAAATAAAAATAATAGACTTTTACCAAAAATTAATTTATATAAAATTATTATAAAAATTTTTAAAGGATTGTTCAATTATATTGATAAAATATTTATTTCATTTTTTTCAAATATATCATTATTTTTTTCTAAATTTTTCAATAGTTTTAGTGTAAAAAGGTTTATACTTAGCTTTATTATTTTGACAATATTGATTACTATTCCTTTACCCGCTGTAGGTTATTATAAAAAAATAAAATCTGATACAGCTGATATTTTACAAAAGAGTACTGATGCTTTTTTGGCATTACAATCTTCTACCGTTTCTGCTTTTAGTAATAATCTTGTTCAAGCTGAGAGTGATTTGAATTCAGCTTTGAATTCTTTTGGCAATGCTGAAGAAATTATTGATAGAGAATACAAAGCTATGGTTTATGTTGCCAAACTCTTACCTATTGTTGGTGATAAAGTGAAAAGCCGACAAAAATTATTGTTAGCTGGTCATGAATTAGCTTTGGGTAATACTTACTTGGTCAAAGGAATCGATGAGGCTACCCAAGAAGTTGGTGATAAAAATATGGTAGAACGTTTGACTATATTACAACAACATTTACGTGGTGCTCTAGATTCTTATGAGACCGCTTTGGTAGAAATAGATGAAGTAGATATCAAGTCCGTACCTGCAGATTATCAGCAATCTTTTACTGATTTTAAAATGTTGTTTGCCGGGTTTGTGGAAGATATGAAAGATTTGGAAAAAGTAATACAAAGTGTACAGCTTGTTATGGGTGGAGATGGTTTCAAACGTTATTTAATTGTGTTTCAAAATAATTTTGAAATGAGACCTACTGGTGGTTTTATAGGTAGTTATGCAGTAGTTGATGTACAAAGTGGAAAAATATTGAATATTGAAGTTCCTCCAAAAGGTAGTTATGATTTTCAAGGACAACTTGATATATACGAGAAACCACCATTACCTCTACAGTTGATAAACAAACGTTGGGAATTTCAAGATTCCAATTGGTTTCCTGATTTTGAGACTTCTGCAAAAAAAATGTCATGGTTTTTTGAACATGGTAAAAAAGTAAGTGTAGATGGTGTTATTGCCATTAATTCTTCTGTTTTATCTCGATTATTGAAAGTAGTTGGTCCTATTGAAAATGATAATTATGCTCTTTTGCTTGAGTCAGAAAATGCTTTGGAAAGTTTAGAAAAGGAAATACGAAATTATGATAACTATGAAGAAAATAATCCAAAAGAAGTATTGTCGCAGGTATTGGATCAGATTTTAGAAAGTTTACAAAATATTAATCCAAATAAATTGATTTCTTTGGTAAAAGAAATGCATGAAGCTTTATCACAAAAAGAAATACAATTATATTTCAATGATTCGTATGTTCAAGATGCTGTGAAAGAATATGGTTGGACAGGTGAAATTTTATCTACCAAAGATAACCAAGATTATTTGATGGTCGTAAATGCTAATATTGGTGGTGAAAAAAGTGATTTTAATATTAGACAAACTATAGAACACCAAGCTGTCGTATCTGAAGATGGAAGTGTTATAGATACTGTGGTTGTTACTAGGAAACATCTGGGCCAAAGTGGTGAAAAATATTTTGATGATCCAAATATAAATTATTTACGTATTTATGTCCCAGAAGGAGCTGAATTATTGGATGCTGGAGGTTTTGTTTATCCAGATGAAGCTTCTTTTCAAGTTCCACCAAAGTGGTATGAAGATGATGTGGATTTGGAAAATATTGAAAAAGAAGAATCAATTCATCTTACAACAGGAACTAGAGTTAATAAAGAATTTAATAAAACATCATTTGGCAATTGGATTGTGACTAAGTCTGGAGAAGAGTCAAAAGTTTATTTTGTTTATAAATTACCATTTTCTGTTTTTGAAAAAACAACAGAAGACGTAAATAAACGTAAATTTAATTTTAACAGTATTTTAGGTATTGAAGACAAAACAAAAAGTCTTTCTAGATATAGTGTACTTTTGCAGAAACAGTCTGGTATGGATAGTAGAATTTTTAATACTATAATTTATCCAGATGACTGGTCTCCTATTTGGAAAGAGGGTAGTGAAGATTGGCAATTGTCTAGTAATGGTGCTTCTATTGAAGAAAATTTTGATAATGACAAAATATTTGGTATAGTAATGGAAGAGAAAAATTAAATTATCTATTTTTAAAAATATTTTTTGTATGCCTGTTCAAGAAAAAAAATCTAACAAAAAGACGGCGAAAAGTGAAAGAAAGAAAATTAAAGCTAATAAAAATACTTCTCATAAAAAAAATGAAGAGAGTTTGATAGAAAAAGAAGAAAAATTGAAGAAAGAAATTGAAAAAAATATTGAGCTTTTAGAAAAAGAAAGTGATGATATTGTTGTACAAGAAGAACAAAAAATTGTAATAAGTGTGGAAAAAGAAAAAAATATAGAAACAGATATAGAAACAGGAGAAGAACATGTTTTTGTTAAAAAAGATTTGCCAGAGGAACATAGTATTGACACTCAAAATAATGATGTAGTTTCTAGCAATGAAATAAGTCAAAAATTAACTGAAATTTATGAAGATGATGCTGGTGACATGCCTGATATGCATCAATTTCAAAAAAGTAAGAGAAGTGGTTTTTTGCGTGCTTTTTTTATTTTGATTTTTTCTTTTATCTTTTTTGCCGCAGTGGCTTGGATTGGTTTTTTTGTGATTCAACCAGGTAGTAAATTTTCAGAAGAAGATGTTATTTTGACCATGTCTGGTAATGAGGATTTTGTCTCTGGAGAGGAAAATGTTTATAGAATTAGGTACAAAAATTCTCAAAATGTATCTTTGCATAATGTGAATATTGAAGTTAGGTATCCAAAAGGTTTCGTTTTTTCTTCTAGTACTAGAGCTACCATAGATGATAATCATGATAGTTGGAATTTGGGAGAATTAGTTGCAAATAGTAGCGGATATATCGATGTTGTAGGCAAGATGTATGGTAATTTAAATGATGAGCAATCTTTTCGTATTTTTTTGAATTATACACCAGATAATTTTAGTTCTCTTTTTCAAAAAGTAACTAGCCTTAGTATCAAGAATAGTGAAAATTTGGCAAATATTGATGTGGTTTTACCAGAACAAATTGTCGCAGGTTTAGATACTCCTGTAAAAATAGTGGTTTCACCAAATAGTGATGTGGTGCTTGAAAATGTAAAAGTTAAGTGTGAGTCTGAATCTTTTTCATTTAAGTCGAGCGATCCAAAAATAGTTGATGGTAAAAAATGTGAATGGTTTTTCCCAAAGTTAGAAGTTTCTCAAGAGATTAATATCTCGGGATTTTTTTCAGAAGTAAAAGAAAATAATTCTTTCAAAGTTTCAGTTAGTAATTGGGACAATGTAGATATGACGGGGGATAGTTATGTTTTAGCTGATATTGAAAAAGAAATAATTCTTTCTAATATTGATACAGTTTATAATTTGGTAATCAATGGTAGTGCAAGCTCTTTTGATATGCAACCAGGAGATACTATTAATGCTACAGTTCTTTTAAAGAACAATGGAGAATCAGTATTGAAAAATGCTAAATTAAAACTTATTTTGGATGCTCCTGCCTATAAAGATAGAAGTGTTTTGGATTGGAGTGCTCTGGATATGATTGATTTAGATGGTGATATTGTGGGACAAAAAATTTCAGATAGTGTGAGAAGAGGAACTATTACTTGGGATAAGCGTTATGTTGAAGGTCTCTCTGAGATTTCACCTGGAGATGAAGTTAGAATTGATATTAGTCTTCCTATAAAGGATTCATCAAACATAAATTTGGCAGATTATGTAGCACATGTTATAAATGCATCTAGTCAGCTTAGTTATGAAATAAATGGAAAAGAGGAAACTTTGGGTAGTAATAAGCTTGATATTAAACTTATTTCTGATTTGAAAATGTCTACAGAAGATAATATAGACAAAGATGTTGAAGGAAATACTGTACACAAAATAACATGGCTATTAACTAATTCTTATCATGATTTGAGAAATATCGAAATCAGTGCTGATTTATATGGTGATATTTCTTTAGAGGAAGAAAATATTGTAGTACCTGCTGGGACTATTACTTATAATAAAGAACAAAAAAAATTGAACTGGCAGATAGAGCAAATGCCTACAAGTGTAGATGTTTTGGCTGCTCAATTTGAGATAACTATTTTGGCGGACAATCCAAGTCAAAATAATCTTACTTCAAAACCAGTAATCAAAGCTTTTGATGATACTTTACAAGAAAAAATACAGGTATTTGGTAAAGAGATTTTATTAAATAATAACTAAATTATATGAGTTTAGGAAAAATTCTTGTAATAGAAGATGAAAGATCTTTGTCTGATGCATTAGTTAGAAAATTTACACATGAAGGGTTTGATGTGATGACAGAGAATAATGGTGAAGATGGACTTTCTACTGCTTTACGTGAAAAACCTGATATGATTTTATTAGATTTGAAAATGCCAAAATTAGATGGTATGACAGCTTTACAGCATTTACGTAAAGATAATTTATATGGTAAAGATGCTAAAGTTATTATACTTACCAATTCTTATGATGTAGAAAAAATAGGTGAAGCTACTAATTTGGGAGTATTTGATTATTTTGTAAAGTCTGATTCTCCTATTAGCGAAATTGTTGCTAAAGTAAAAAATAGATTAGGTTTGAAATAATTTTTAAAATTAAAAAAATAGACTTTTTGTAAGTCTATTTTTTTGTGCCTCCGGCAGGAATTGAACCCACATCAACGGTTCCGAAGACCATTGTGTTATCCATTACACCACGGAGGCTAAGTGTAATAAATTCTAGAATTTAGAATTTTAAATTTTCAAACAATTTTGAAATGATTTAATTTAAAATTGTTTGAAAATTTAAAATTTGAAAATTTTTGTATTGTGCCCCCAGCAGTCCCGACTTAGTCGGGAGAACCTGCGACCGTTTGCTTAAGATCCCGACTAGTCGGGACTATCACTGAACTATAAGGGCTATTATTAAAATTTGCGAATTGTTTATTGTGCCCCCAGCAGGATTTGAACCTGCGACCGTTTGCTTAAGAGGCAACTGCTCTACCGACTGAGCTATAAGGGCTTATTTAATTTTATTTATAAAGATATACCATGCGACCGTTTGCTTAAGATCCCGACGTGTCGGGACTACCGACTGAGCTATAAGGGCGTGTGATGATAATTTTGCAATTTAGTAATTTTAAATTTTAAAATTAATAAATTAACCGATAGGGTCTTCATTTTTTCTTTCCAAAATTTGCACTTTTGGACCTTTCCATTTTTTTATTTGCAAAGCTTTGTCCGCAGCATCAGTTTGACCCTCTTGCTTGCTAGTTCCTTTTCCTTCAGCTACTTTTTCTTTGTCTAGATATACAGCTATAGTGAATTCTTTTTCATGATCAGGACCTTCTTCACTTACTACTCTGTAAGTTGGGGTGATACCAACAATTTCTTGAGCAGCTTCTTGGAAACGTGATTTGCTGTCCATCCAGAGACCAAGTTCTAAGACCTCTGGTAATTTGGTGATAACAAATCTAGTGATAAATTGATTGGCCATATCCCATCCTCGGTCAAAGTAAATAGCACCAATAAGTGCTTCAAGGGCATTGGCCAAAATATAGTCGCGGGCTTTGATATTACTATCTTTGGATTCACCTTTACTTAAAAAAAGATAATCTTCTAATTCAATATCACGTGCTACACGGGCACACATAGTACCGTTGACTAGGGCTGCTCGCCAGTTGGTAAGTTCACCTTCAGGATTCAAGTAATTGTTGAACAAATATTCAGTGACAGATAATTCAAGTACAGCATCACCTAAAAATTCCAGTCTTTCGTTGTGAGCAAGAGGGAATTCACGGTTTTCATTTAGAAAAGAACGGTGAACAAGAGCTTGTACTAAAATATCTTTGTTATCAAACTCAATACCTATAGTATCTTCTATTTTGTGAAAATTTTTTTCTTTGTAATCAGGTATTGGCATAAGATTTTAGATATCTTTATACATGGCTCCTAAGATGCCGTTGATAAATTTACCAGAGTTTGGACCACCATAAGTTTTGGCTAATTCGATAGCCTCGTTTATTGCGACTTTTGGTGGAATATCTTCTTTTTGGTATTCTAGTTCATAGACACCTAGACGAAGAATGTTTTTATCGACTAGACTCATTTGATCAAGTGGCCAATGTGGTGCAAATTTTTCAATTAGACCATCTATCTCTGGTTGCTTTTCAATTATATCATTTACTGTGTTTTCGATAAAGTCCTGTGTTTCTTCTAGTCCCATACCAAATTCAGCCATATTTTGGTCAATAATAGCCGGTATTGCACTAGTAGGATTTTCACGGAAATCCCATTGGTATAAAACTTGCATTATAATGGCTCTGGCTAAATGGCGTTTGGACATAATATACTTAAACTAAGTTTGAAAGATTAAGCTGTTTTTTTACTTCTGACAGAACGTTTTAGTCTTTTTTCTACGTCGATGACTTGCTTACCTTTGTAAGTACCACATTTTGCACAAGCGTGGTGTGGAAGTACAGGAGCATCACATTTTTCACATTTTTTGCCAGTAGTTGGTTTTAAAGCGTGGTGTGAGCGACGGTCGTCACGTGATCTAGGAGTTCTCTTTTTTGCAGGAAGACCCATAAAATTTATATTAAAATGAATAATTATTATTTTGACTATATATAAGTATAAGTCGTGGCTTAGTATAGCAATATTTATCAAAAAAATCAAGAGTACTCATGTTTATAGCTTTTTGACTTGCATATTTGGCTAATTTTAGCTAGAATAGAAGAGTTGAAAGTCTATAAAGTTAAAAGTACATAAAAATTACAGATTATACAGATTTATAGATATTTGTGTTTATTAGTCTTATATTCGTGTTATTCTAGTTATTATATGAAAATAATTAAACAAGAAAATTTAAATATTGCTGAAATTGTGGAAGCCTTGAAAAATGGAGCGACAATAGTTTATCCGACAGAAACTTGTTATGGGCTTGGTTGTGATGCTAGTAATAAGGAATCTGTAGATAAAATTTTTGCTATCAAAAAAAGACAGGCGCATAAATCTGTTTTGGTAGTCGTACCAGAAGTTTCAATGATAATACCTTTTATTTCTTGGACACCAACTTTACAAAGTATTGCTGATAAATATTGGCCTGGCGCTTTGACTGTGGTGGTGAAAGTTAAAGATAAAAATGTTTTTCCTCCAGGTGTTGTAAATGAAGATGGTACTATGGCTTTTCGTGTGACAGATCATCCTTTGGCTTCGAAAATTTCTAAAAAATTAAATAGTCCATTGGTTTCTACTTCTGCCAATATTGCGAGTTTAGAAAGTCCTTATGATATTGAGGCTGTTTTACACATGTTTGAGTATGAAGATATTCAGCCAGATATTATAATTGACGGAGGAAATTTGCAACACAGAAGTCCTTCGACGATTGTAAAAGTTGTTGGTGAAAATGTTGAAGTTTTGAGACAGGGAGAGGTGGTATTGGAATTATGACAGAAACAAGGAAACAAAAATTAAGAAAAAATGAAAGAAAAATTTTCTGGATTAGTGTCTTGTCGGGTGTTGGTGCTATCAATGTTGTTGTTACACTTTTTTATTTGCATCGTGGATTGACTTTGTCACAAATCTTTTATTTATCAATTATATATTCTATTGTTACTCTTTTGTTTGAAGTACCATCTAGCTACATGGCTGATAGATGGGGTAGGAAGAAGACCTTGTTAGTTGGAATTGTTGTATTATTATTAAGTTGGTTAGTTTTTTTATTTGCACATAGCTTTTTGATGTTTGCTGTTGGTACTTCTTTTTTTGCAGTATATATTGCTTGTTTTAGTGGAACAGTAGAAGCTTTATTATATGATTCTAGATTAGAATTGGGACAGACTGAAGGTTCTGTGTCTAGTTTGGGGAGATTTCATTCTGGTAAAAGATTAACAAAAATACTTACACCTTTATTGGCTGCTTTTTTGGCTAAAGATCTTTTAGAATGGCAATTTCAGTCTCTTATTGCTATTGACCTTGTTAGTGTCTCTGTTGCTTTATTTTTGACTACTAGACTAACTGAGGCTAATCATTTTATGGATGTTGAGCAAAGTGAGAAAGGTATATTTCGCGATGCTTGGGGTATTATTTTAAATAATAAACTTTTATTGAGGACTATATTACATAAAACTTTGATATTTATTTCTAGTTTTATTGCTTGGAGATTTTATCAAAAATTTTTTATAGATATGGGTACTAGTATTTTGGTTTTAGGCATTTCTGTCTCTTTATCACAATTTTCTACTTTTTTATTTTTGCAAAAAGCTCAATATTTTTCTAATAGATTTGGTTTGACCAAAATCATAAATACGATTACATTTTTGTTTTTTTTAGCAACTTTTTTGTTTGTTATTTTTATGAATATTTCTAGTCAAAAATTTGCACTTTTACTTTTGTTTTTTTACCAGGTTGCTTTCTTTTTGGAAGTATCAAGAACACCTTTTTTCTCAGAAATATATAATAAAGCCAGTCTTTCTTTTAATAGATCAACCACATTGTCTCTGGTAAGTTTATTAAAGAGTATTTTGGACATTCCACTTTTATTTTTGGCTGCGATTATGGTAAAATTTGATATAAGTTTTCCTTTTTATATTACTTTTATTTTAGCCTTAATTGTTGTATTATTTTTACGTTTGCCAAAAGAGATTGATACTATGAATGGTAAAACTGTTTAAAAATTTTTATGAACCAAAAACATCCATTTTTATATTTAATAATTGCAATAGGTGTTTTTTTATTTGCTACTTTTTTTATTTTTATAAATTGGCAAAAAACCAATTTTTTGCAAGATGATTTATCTTTTGCAGAAGAAAATAATAGTTTTATTTTGCAAAAAAATATTATAGATATACGTTCAAAATTTTTGATAGGACAAAAACCAGAGAAGAGAACTGTCAAAGGTCTTTATTTAACAGCTTATTCAGCTGGTAATACCAAAATTTTGGACAGTATTATTGATTTAATAAGTAGTACTGAGCTTAACGCTGTAGTAATTGATGTCAAAGATTATAGTGGCAAAGTTTTGTATGATAGTGATATTGATTTGGTAAATGAATTTGGTTTGGAAAGTGATAGATTAGGTGATGTAAAAGAAATGATAAAAAAATTGCATGAGCATGATATTTATATAATTGCGAGACAAACAGTTTTTCAAGATCCAATTTTGGCTGAGAAAAAAACAGGGTGGGCCTTAAAATCAAAAAATGGTGGACTTTGGCGTGATAACAAAGGTCTCGCTTGGGTAGATCCCAATAATAAAGATGTTTGGAATTATGATTTAGAAATTGCCAAAGAAGTAATAGAGTTTGGTTTTGACGAAATCAATTTTGACTACGTGCGTTTCCCAACAGATGGACCCATGAGTTTGTTAGTATACACCAATGGTGACAAAGAAAAATACGATGTGATGCGTGAGTTTTTTCAATTTTTGAATGAAAATCTAGGGGAATCATCAGCTTATCTTTCTCTTGATTTTTTTGGCTTTGTGATGGAGCGTCATGATGGTATGAGTATTGGACAAAGATTGGAAGATTCGGTAGACGAAGTGGATTATATTTGTCCGATGATGTATCCTTCTCATTATCCTGTTGGTCATCTTGGTTTAGCTAATCCGGCAGCAAATCCTGGTATTGTGATTGAAAATGGTATGAAAAAAGGTTTGCCATATTTCGAAGAAACAAAAGCTCAGGTTCGTCCCTGGATTCAAGCTTTCAATATTGGGGCAGTCTATGATGCGAGTAAAATTCGTGCACAAATTGATGCCGTGGAAAAATATACTGACGCTGGCTGGCTTTTGTGGAATGCGGCGAATAGGTATAGTAGTGAGGGCTTGCTCAAGGAATAATTTGGATTAAATTTTTTGTTTGGTTATTTAAAGAAGAAATAAAGAGATAAAAATTTTTCAAATCAATAAATTATTATCTCAACTTTATCTCCATCTTATTTCTATTTTATATTCTAAGATGAAGAGATAAAATAGAGATACATTGAGATAATTTTTAAACATTGTTTATTTTTTATGGGAGGGGATAAAGACTATAAAAAATTTTATCAGACAGATATTTGGCAAATGGCTTTTGAACTTTTGAAGACAATATATAATTTGACCAAAAAATATCCAGAGGAAGAAAAATATTCTTTAATTAGTCAAACTAGGCGATCTTCAAATTCAATTTTAGCTAATACTGCTGAGGCTCATGGTAGATTTTACTTTAAAGACAAAATTCGAGTAATGTACATTGTACGTGGTGAACTAGAAGAAACACAAAGTCATTTGTGGGTAGCTTATTCACAAAAATATATTAATAAAGAGGATTTTCTTAAATTGGGAAAAGATTATGAAAATCTAAAAGTAAAAATTAACAATCAAATAAACAATTGGCACGAACAAAATAAAAAATAAGAATTTATTATCTCTATTTTATCTCTATATTTTTATCTTTACTTTATCTCAATATTTTTATGGACAAACAAAACGTTTACAAACCCTCATACCTCATCGAACTTTGCAAAAAGTATAGTCTTTCACCTAGCAAAAAATACGGGCAGAATTATTTGATGACAAAAATTTATATTGATAAGATGCTTGAAGCGGGAGAAATAAACAGAGACGATTTAGTTGTAGAAGTAGGACCAGGGTTTGGTGTGCTTACTTTCGCTTTGGCTGAAAAAGCTGAGAAAGTCGTTTCTTTTGAAATAGAACAAAAATTGAGAGAATATTGGGAAGAAAATGGCCCTGAAAACTTGGAAATTGTCTGGGGTGATGTGATGAGAAATTTCAATGAAAATAATTTTAAGAAATATAAGTTAGTTGCTAATCTTCCTTATCAAATAACGTCTGGTATTTTGCGTCTGTTTTTGGAATTGGAAAATAAACCAGAAAAAATTGTGGTTATGGTTCAAAAAGAGGTCGCACAAAGGATTACAGCTAAGAAAGGGGATATGAGTGTCCTCTCTGTATCTGTACAATATTATGGTCAACCTAAGATGGTAGCCAAAGTTACCAAAGGTAATTTTTGGCCATCACCAAAAGTGGATTCTGCGGTATTGCTTATAGATAATATAAAATCTCCAAACAATGATTTTTCTGATGAACATTTTTTTGAAGTCGTGAAGGCTGGTTTCGCTCAAAAAAGAAAACAACTTTGGCGTAATTTGTCACAAGGTTTGAATTTGGATGCTGAAAAGGTAAAAAATATTTTAACTGAAATCTGTGGCAATGATAAAATCAGGGCTGAGGAATTGGGTGTAGAGGAGTGGGTTAAAATAGTCAAAAGTTTATAAAGTCTTTAAAGTCGAAAGTATAAAAGTCACTTATTCTGCCTATTTTGCTTACCCTGCTTATTTTGCTTATACGTGTGGACTCTTTTTCATTGTGGCTTTTTTATTTTTTTGTTATAATAGAGATAATATTTTATTCCGTTTTACATGGAAGAACCAATACAAGAAAAAAAATTGTCTGGGAGTCAGAAGACTGGCTTTGTTTTGTTATTTGTATTTGCACTTTTGACGGTGGGTTTGAGTTTTTTGCAAATTAGAAATAATATTTATAATCCATTTGCTTTGCAGATTTCTCAATCAGATTTTGATACCCTTCAATCATTGCAATATGATGAAAATACAAAATTGCAACAAATAGATACTGATCAAGATGGTCTTACTGATTATGAAGAAATAACTTTTTATAATACTAGTCGTTATTTACCTGATACTGATTCTGATGGTTTGAATGACAAAGAAGAAATAGAAAAAGGTTCAGATCCTCTTTGTCCAGAAGGTGAAACTTGTGTAGCAGATGTATCTGCTACTGCAACGAGTACTCAAACTGGAGTATCACCTTTGATGGAGGATATCTTGAGTCCAGATGAAATTATAATAAAGGGTCAACAACAATTGGATACAAGTGCTGTAGCTACTAATACTAGTACTGATATTGGATCTGTAATAACTGATCCAAATGTTTTGAGAGAGATGTTGATTTCTACAGGAAAGGTGACTATGGACGATTTGCAAAATATTGATGACGATACTTTGTTGCAATTGGCCAAAGAAATATTTTCTACACAATTTCAAGATCAAACAACTAATAATTCCAACAATTCTCAATAAATTTTATGTTTAAAAACTTCAAGACCAAATTAAAATTATATACGGTCATGGCTATTTTTTTCTTTGTTCAGATATTTGGTGTGTTTTTTGTCGTGAAACCTGCTTATGCTCAGATGGATGCTGCTATTACCTCAGCTTTTGTTTCAAAATGGTCTTATGATAAAATTGAAAGTAATTTGACAGCCGCTGCGCTTGGTGCTCTTGTAAATGGTATATCATATTTTATGCGTAAGCTTGCTTATGATGGTGCCAAATATATTGCTTCAGGTGGCAAAGGTCAAGAAGCTTTAGCTTTCAAAGATGGTTTTGGAAGTTATTTGAAAGATACTGGTGGAGCTGCTCTTGGTTCTGCTATTGAGAATTTGGGTAAGCCTTTTGGTTTGAATTTATGTTCACCTCCAGATATTAGAGTGAAAGCTAGTTTACAAGTTGGTCTTGATAAAATTTATAATGCTTCAAATAAAACTGATGGTACAGCACCTGCACCAGATTGTACTTGGACAGAGTTCAAAAATAATTGGCAAGATATAGGAGATCTTTATAATGGAGATTCTATTTCAGAACGTTTTGCTGTGTCTGTCAAATCTACTCAAAGTGATTTGGGAATTACTTTGAGTTCTATGTCTAAGTTAGATAAGTTACTTACTGCAAAACAACAAGCTGCTATTTTGGATAGACAAGAAGGTAATGGTTTCAAATCTGTAGGAGATTTAATTGCTGGAAATATAAAAACTCCAGCTTCTTTGGTTCAATATGAAGCAACTAATTTGACAGCCAAAGAACAAGCAAAGTTTAGTTCTGATCAAGTAGCAGGACTTTATGGTGCTAGTGCTTGGCAAATTATTCCTACAACACTTTCAATTTTTGCTAATACTTTGGTTTCTAGTTTGTTGGATAGAGTTTTGAATAAAGGTATAATCAATAATCAAACAGGGGATGCTCTAAATGTGGATGCTATGGCTTATAGTGTCTCTAGCAATAGACAAGCTGCTGAAAAAGCTTTTTCTTTCTTAATTACGGGTATTCCTCAGCGTAATTTGAATAGTTATGATGTGGTAACTAGATTTACTGCTTGTCCAGAAAAACCAGGTTTGGATAATTGTATTATGGATAGTGATTTGGGATCAGCTTTGGGACGTGAATATTCTGATACACCATTGACTATCAAGCAAGCTATTGATATTGGCCTTTTACATGGGGATTACAAACTTATCCCTTCTAGTAATATTGTTGATAATACTGACACGGACTGCTATTTGGGAGCTTATTGTTATTCTAATATTCAAAAAATGCGTAAGGCTCGTATTTTACCTTTAGGTTTTGAGATAGCGGCTTCCAAATCTAATCCTGATAGTCCTTATACTTTAGCAGAAGTTGTAGCTGGCTATAATCAATGTAATGATACTCTTACCCCAGATGCACAGAATCCTTTTTGTCATTTGATAGATCCAAACTGGGTTTTGAGAGTACCAGAAGCTCGTTGTGAAGCGCAAGTATATGGACCACTACTTTCTAGTGATAATTCTAATCAAAGAATTTCAGAATGTGCTGATTTTTCTAGTTGTATTGCTTATGATAACAATGGACAATGTATAAATTTTGGTTATTGTACTAAAGAAAAAAATGCTTGGGATATTCCAGGAAGTAGTTGTCCAAGTGAATACAATACTTGTAAAACTTATACTAGTACGAATGGTACTATAGCTTCGTATCTTTCTCGTACTGTTGACTATGGTACTTGTAATATTGATTCAGTAGGTTGTACCGCTTATAGTGCTGATAAACTAAATGGTAATTGGAAAAATGATAATACTGTAGATTTGGCTTTACAAAAAGCTGGGCGTGAACAAGTACTTTATTTTAATGATAATATAAATAATTTGAAATGTCCTGCTTCTGAAAATGGTTGTAGTCTTTTTATTTATCCTGCTACCAAGCAAGACGTTTATTTGAAAAAAGCACCAGATTATCTTGGTTGTTATGATATGGATTTGACAACTACTGAGATTGAATGGGCAAAGAGTATTGCTGATTTGAATACTTTGAAATCAAGATCACAAGCAGAATGTGCTGATTTTGCACCTGTTTGTATTCAAGATGAAGTAGGTTGTGAAGCCTATACACCAAAAGATGGGGGTGTGACTTTGACAGGTGTTGTTGGTAACAATTTTTGTCCAAGTCAGTGTGTTGGTTATGATACTTTCAAACAAGAAGAAACAAAATTTGAAAAAGCAGAATTTCCACTTTATTTGAGACCTGCCGATGGACAATCTTGTTCTCCTCAATATGCTGGTTGTGATGAGTTCACCAATTTGAGTACTGTTTCTGGTGAAAATTTGGAATATTATAGTGATTTGAAGTATTGTCAACCAAAAGAGGGTAATGATGCAAAATTGTATTATGCCTGGGTTGGTTCTGATAGTCAGGGTTATGTATTGAAACAATATACACTAGCTCCTGTGGATCAAGCTGAATCTTATTTTATTGATAGCCTAGCTCCTCTTGGACTTTTGGCTGAGGCTTCTCTTGATAGTCAGATAGAAGGTTCTCCACGTTATGCCGATACTAGTGTAGATACTCTAAATAGTAATTATGAAATATGTAATGCTCAAAGTTATGATATTTTGATACACAATCCTTATGCACCAGGAGCTGCTAGTACTGATTGTCGTGAATTTCATGATGCTGATGGTAATATTTACTATCGTCTTTTGAAAGAAACAATTACTGTTTCAGATTCTTGTCAGCCATTACGTAAGACAAATAGTGATTCTTATAAGAGTAGAGAATTGACAGCAAAAGGTCAAAGCGTTTGTGAAAACAGAAATGGTAAATGGGAAAATGGTTCTTGTATGGTCTGTATGAATGGTGGAGAGTATTCTACAGATAATAAAGGTGTCGGATATTGTAAATATTGGTCTATTCCTGAAGAAGCCCAAAGTTGTCCTGCTGTCGTAAATGGTTGTCGTCTGTATATTGGTAATACTGGTAATAACTTACACGAAATTTATAGTACAAGTTTTGAGCCAGGTGGAGAAGGGTCTACTGCTCTTGTAGAAGCTAGACGTGGTTGGGGTGCTGGTGAAAGTGATAATACTATTTCTGTTGAACCAGAAGCCACTCAGCTTGGCTTGTACTCTTTGAAAATAAAAAATGGTAGTACTTATCTCAATTTGGGTTCCAAATTACAAAAAGGTAATTGGTATCAAGTTTCTTTCTGGGCTAGAGGAGACAACAGTAAAGTAAATATTTTCTTTGGTCAAAATAATTCACCTTCTTTGGGTAGCTTTACAACAGATCCTTTGAATGGTACTGCTATTCCTGTGACATTTGGCTATGATTGGCAAGAATATACTTTGGGACCTGTGATGTATGAAGGTGAAAATAATAGTGTCAATTCTATTTTGACTTTTACTTCAGGTGCTACAGGTGAGTATTTTGTAGATAATGTGAGAGTGGTAAGTATGAGTGATAGTCCAAATGATTATGTTCCTTTGGTTAAGGATTCTTGGAAGACTTCCGAAGGTTATGACGTATCTACAGCGTGTGATTCTACTCCAACAGATGCTTATCCTGGAGAATATCTAGGTTGTAAAGAATATGGTACAAGGGATAATCAAACGGTAAATATTACAGGCTTCCAAAATCTTTGTCGTTCTGAAGCTGTAGGTTGTACTGGACTTGTGGATACAAACAATATTCGTCCTGATACTTATGTTGGTGTCGAAGATGTCGCTTATAATTTGCGTTGTGTACAAGGATATAATAATACTAGTGATATTTGTAAAGTTACTATTTTGGAACAAGAATATTCTTGTAGTGTTGTCAAAGGAGAAAGAAATTGTCATATAGAAGTTACTATTCCTTTTGATGATAATTCTTCAATTGGTAATTTTGTTGCTAGTGCAGATGTACTTCCTTTGGACAGAGCTTATTTGGATGCTTCTACTGTTGTTGTCCCTATTTCAAAAAGTAATACACTCAATAATTTAGTTTATTTGACTGTTAATAGTAATTCTCTTTGTACACAACAATATCTTGGTTGTCAAAAAGTTGCTGTACAAACTCAAGTTTTGCCTGACCATACAAAAGCTGCTTCTTATGACTTTAGTGAAACTTATGTTTTGAATAATCCAAACAATTACGCAAATACACTTTGTACTCAAGAACAAAAAAGTTGTGCGTCATTTACCAATGGTAACAATGCCAGCTTCTTCAAGGACCCTGCTACTAGTAGAGGTGCTCTCTGTGTATACAAATCTGCCACTCAAGTAAGTGGTAGCAATGCTAGCGGTTGGTTTTTAGATGGAGTAGGCAAGTGTAGTAGTGGCGTGGATTATTGTCGTCAAGATAGTGATTGTGGTACAGGAAATATCTGTCAGAATATTGGTAACCAGCCTTGTTATGATAATTATTTGTTGACTTCTGGTGAATATGGAGTTTATTCCAATGGTTCTGCAAGTTATGATGGCTTGGTAGCTAGTTGTGAACCTACTTACAATGGTTGTACTGAGTTGGTAGATCCAATTGACGAAAAGAGTTATTATGTAGTAAATGATGAAAAACTTTATGCCAAAGCTAGTGAATGTAATGGTAAAGTAAGTGAAAGAGATGGTTGTGTTTTGTTTGATATGACAGAAAATCCAAGTAAATTTTATGATAGTGCTGTTACTTATAATAATAGTAAAAACAATGATTACCAGTTGGTAGAAATTGAAACAGTAGAAGCAACAGCAGGGGACAGTAATACTCTTCTAAAAGTAGATAGAAATAGACAGTGTGGAGAGTGGTTGGCTTGTCGTACTAGTAAAGTAGAAATAGATGAAAATGGTGTAGCTCAAAAACTTTGTTTGGATTATCAGGCTTGTAACAAGCTTGGTGCAAATGGTGACTGTGCTTCAGATGGTTGGGTCTTAGACAAAAGTAATGCACTTCTTACTGAAAAGAAATATATTTCACGTAAAGATTTTTCAGATTATGATTATTCTGGATATTCATTGTTCAACAAATATAATCCTAGTGATTATGTCTATCTACAATTCCCAAATCATACCGATGCTTATTTAGCTTATCAAATGTCTGACTCTTTGTTTGTCGGAGATTATCGAAACAATGGTTGTTTTGCTTTGAAACCTGACGGTACTTTGGCCAAAAATGACGGTGATGTTTGTGGTGCTGATAGTGGTGGTCGTTGTTATTCTCAAAAATGTCTTTACCCTACTAATGGTAAATATAATAGTAGTGTAGAGGTAGTAGCAAACAATAATAAAGAGACTATATCTAGAAATGTAGAAAAAATGCTTTCTTCCTTGGAACCGAGTACTTGTAAATCTTTCCCAGAAATAGATTCTCCTTATGATACTTCTCTCGCTATTTCTGGAAATCCTGCTGATAGCAACAATACAAATATCAAGAAAAATGATAATCTTTTGAATGGTCCTGTACGTTTTGAATATCAGAGTATCAAAAATGATTTTGCCAAAGCTAATATTTGTCAGTTTGATGCTGAAGGCAAGGAAGATTGTTCTTGTGATTATATAAAAGTAGAGTATAAGAATGGTACGAAAGATTACTGGCCACGCAATGCCAATCTGGATATTCCTATTGGTATTTGTAGTGGTACTGGTGACAAAGATGGTGAACCTTGTGAAAAAGATAGTGATTGTAGTATAGGTGGCACCAATAATTATGGTACCTGTAACCAACAAAAGAGTAACAATACATATATTGGTCTCAAAGGTCTTTGTCTTGAGTATGATCTTAGTAGACCAGTTGGTACTGTAGAAAAGAATAATAATATCTATCAACAATTTGCTTGTCTTACTTGGTTGCCAATTCAAGTTTCTGCTACAGCTTATGATCTTTACAATTCAGATGTACAAGCAGGATATTATCCAGAGCGAGGGTATGATTCTGAGCTTGGTGGTTTGGCTTATTGTGCAGAGTCTACTAGTTATGGTTTGGGGTATTATGATGTAAAAAATGCAGGTACTTATTTCTTTAAATATGCCATATCTGCTGATGATCCAAATACTTTGGCAGATAATAGATTTTATAGTTTTGATATAAATGCAGCTGATACAAGTTCTCGTATATCTGTAATTGATAATGCTTATTTGACAGAAGAAGATGTTGGAAATGATACTCATTTGTATAAAAATTATTTTAGTCTTACAAACAAGGCATATACTAATTATGGTGATGGTGCTGTCTATACATTTGCTAACGCTAGTACTCAAAAAAAGGATAATTGTGATTTTGGTGAAAATAATAGTGTTGTATATTTTATGCATGCTCCTTTGAGAATTTATAAAGGTATGCAAATATGGTCTTGGTTAAATATTGGTCCTAATTCTCGTATTTTACGTTTTGATGAAGAGTTTGGATGTTTTAGTGGTGGAGCTGATTTTGGATTTGATATGTATACTGATACGGATACTGCCGCAGTATATTCTTTTGCCCCAAATTTGAATAATGCTGATGTCTCAGATTCTGGTGTTTTGATGCATCCTCCGTTGCCTGCAGGTTCTGGATATGAAGTCGTAAAAGGTGGAAGTGATCAGCAAAATTATGTTATGACAGCCAATTCTACAGATTTTGTGAATGCTGAAACTACGGCTTTTTCTTCAAGATTAAAATTTCCTGATTTTGCTGAACAAAATTCTGCAAATTTTGTAACAAAATATGAAAATCTTTATGTTGATACTGATGTAGAATCTAAATTAAATGAAAAAGATTTGGGTAAAGTTTTCTTTGTACCTATTTATTATCCTGATGGTAGTGATGGTCCTAATCCGGCTACTTTGACTAAGAATTTTTACATTGATTTCAATTATTTAGATAATGTTGAAAAATTTGGTTTAAATAATGTTCCTGCTGTTGGAGGTGGATCTGGATCTGGATCTGAGAATGAGCTCATGAGAGGTTTTGGAGATGTCTATTCTGGTAAGACAAAGAACTTTTTTTATAAGTTAGTGAGAAAAGATGAAGTCAGTAACAATTGTAAAGAAAATGGACTTTTGTCTAATTGTACTTATTCTGGTGGTATTGATGGTGGTGAGAATAGTAAGATCTATTCTAGATATGTTACATTGTTCTATAACAATGAAGTATTTGGTCAAGGTCATAAATTTGATTTTGATAGTAATTTACATTTGCCAACTGTAGATACTGATCCTTTTACAGCTACTTGTTCACGTGTTTCTGGCAATAACTGGTTGGCTATTGGGATGGACTTTAACAAAAATGGAGAATTCTTGGGTTATATCTCTAGATGGTGTAATGGTGAAGATAATAGTGGAGGAGAAAATAATGGTATAACTTTGGTTACTATTGCTGAACTTAATGATAGATGTACCAAACTGGTTCCTGTTGTAAATAGTAAACAAAATCTTTATTCAATCGACGGTTATAACAAAGCATGGACAAATAGAGTTTGGTCTGGAGCAACAAATCAGAGTTTAGGATATAGTGATTTTTCACAGAATTTATCTTTGTCTCCTTTTGGATCTTTGAGTATTAATGATAATAGTATTAGTAGTTTGGTAACTTCGGGTGTTTCAAGTCTCAATAGTTTGACTGCACAAGCTAGATATTATAGTTTTCCTGATTTGAATTTTGGTATGCCATATTCATGTACTGGTGGTAGTTTGTTTGATTCTAATCCTGAATATCATATTTTACCAATAAATCAATATGACAGTCATTTATGTGATGGTCTAAAAGATGTCAATGATGTAGTTAATATAGATAAAATGAAGTCTAATGTGAATAATCGTTTGACTGGACAAAGTAATATCCAGAAATTATTTCAAAAGTTTTATGCTTTTTGGGATTTTACATTGGTGGTTAATAATAAAAATCCAAATGGTGTAGATTTGGATAAATCTGATACAGAAATTGGTCTTACAAAACCACCACAAATATTCTCAGTAGATTATACAACTTGCCAAAATAATTCGCTTAGTGATGAGTGTATTGCTTCTAGTGAAGGTATCACTATCAATGACAGAAATTATGATATTACAGATGTTTCTACTGTAATAAGATCGAATGAAAACAAAAATGGCGACAATGCTATTGATCCAATAATTGCCAAAGGTAGCTACACTGCTAACATGAGATTCTTTGCCTTTGCTGACGATAATAGAATGCCTATCAAACGTGTGATGGTAAAGTGGGGAGATAGTATTATAACTGGTCAAGGTAGTCTCGGTTTCTATAAGAACAGAAAACCATATTGTGCTCCTGATGGTGGAGATGTTGGACGTTGTACTCTAAATAATACTTGGAGAGAAGGAGATTCTGCTCTTACTTGTAAGACAGCTGATGATTGTAAGAATGCTCTTGGTAATGCTAATTATAAATGTGATACCAGTGAAGTGGCTACAAGTAATTTTGGTGATGATGATAGAGCCTGTAAGAGTGACTACTTCGAATTCACACACAACTATTATTGTGATGTAGAAAATAGTAATGATACATATACTCTTGAGCAGATAAAAAATAATGTACAAGTGGCTAACAATGCGACACAAACTCTTTTCCCTAATTCTAATGATGCACAAGCTGCTTATGATGCTTTGAAGAGTCTTGGTGAAGAAAATCTACAAGATGGTGATAAAGTCTGTGTCTTCAAACCAGCCGTTCAAGTTTTGGATAACTGGGGTTGGTGTAATGGTAGTTGTAATAATAATGATGGTAATGGTTGTTATAATGCTGTGCCGAATAATTTTAATGGTAATACACAAGATCACTGTGATTTTAGTACTTATATACTTTCTGGCAATTATTATAAAGGTTCTATTATAGTTATCCCATAATTATTAAATTATTTTAATAAAAAACATGGTTTAAATAATAACCATGTTTTTTTGTATAAAAAAAATCCTTTTTTTGAGGATTAAGAAATTTTATTAGATTATTGTGTTGGCACCATGTTTCCGGAGAAACATGGTGCCTTCACAGTCGTCAGTTGGCCGAGGGGAGAGAACGTGCGTAGTAGTAGATGGCCGCGCGAATATCACCTTCGTACCAGGATTGGTAGAGACGACCGTCGTCGGTTACACCTACTTCAAGCGCTACGGTGAAACCACTGCTAGTGGTATCTTCCAGATGTATAGGGAGATCGGGTGTCTCCATATCAATCCAGAATTCTCCATTGTGGTTCGCCATCGCCGCCCCAGGACCTACGATATAAAGCTCGCAGATCTGTGGCAGAGTTTTGTAACTCACTACCACCATCAGTCCGTACAGAGTTGACTGAGGGGTAACGTTGTACCATTCACCATTGAGAACGGCGAGAGGCTCGCAGTAATCGTTGGTGATGAAGGTATCGGTCTCAGTGCTGTCGTTGGTGACCACATCTTCGTTGACGGGGCAGGACGAGTTGTCCAGCTTGCCGTCGCAGTTGATGTTCGTGTCGGTGTCGGTCTGGTTGTAGGTGTCGGAAGTGTCGGTCGGCTGGGATCCGGTCGACGATTCACAGGCTCCGAAGAGCCCTACGAGAGAGACCACCAGGAAGGCGGTCAGGGTCTGCCACATAAGACCTCCTTGCGTGGCGGGTGACTTCTGTGCTCTATTTTTGGCTAAATAAAGCAAATAAGTTACCCGTCATTAGGAAGAATTTGTGTGGCTATCCCTGTCACATATTGTCTGACGACTTGTAAAAAACAGGTATTTATTTGGTATTTTCTATCCTGTACATGGGTAGTGTTACATGATAAGAAAAATATTAGCAAATAAATATTTAACTATTCAGTTATATTAGACCACATTTTAGCCAATTTGTCAAGGGGGGACTGTGTATATCAGATTCATTTAGTATATATTGAAATCATCAATTTTAACCCTTTTCCTCTCTCTAAAGCTATGGTGGGCAAGCACTTATTTTTGTTACAAATAAAAAACAGCAGTGTGTTTTGATTGCTGTTTTTGTTTTTTTTGATTAGGCTGCTTGTTTTTCGAGAGCTGTTACACGTTTTTTCAAATCTATGATGTCCTTGGCCTGGGTACTGCTATCTTCGAAATCTCGTTTGTCTAACATATCCACTTTTTTGTCTAATTTGTCTATTTTTTTGCCATTTTCTTTTATTTGTTCACTAAGACTAAGGTAATTTTCGTCTACTTTATTTTCTAAACCATCTACTTTGTTTTCCATTGAACCTATTCTATTTTCTAGGTCATTAAAACGTTCGTCAACCGCATCAAATCTTACGTCAACGGATTCTCTGAATTCTTGCAGGTCTTTGTCTATAGAATCAAACCTTTTGTCTATAGAATCAAACCTTTTGTCTATAGAATCAAACTTAACATCGTGAGAGCTTATTTTGCTATCAAGTTTTTTTACCAAATCTAGAATTTGATCTAATTTATTTTGTTCCTCCATATTTTTTATTAAATTTAGTAGTTGATTATTACTAGTATCTCATAGAAAAATGTGCCTGTCAAACATCATAAATATTAATACAAATCAACACTAAGTTATTGAATTTAACTTTGTTTTTGGGATAAATTGGTGAATATTAGTATTAAGATTTGTGGCTTCTTGATTTTCTCGCCGTATTTTGCTAAACTAAGTAAGTAATTTAAGCCTCGTAGGTCTTGTAGGCCTTGTAGGCTTTGTAAGCCTTTTTTTTAATATATGTCATACAGAACAAAAAATTGTGGGGAACTAAACAAAGCAAATGTGGGGGAAACCGTGACTTTGGCCGGTTGGGTACATCGTCGTCGTGATTTGGGTGGATTAGTGTTTATTGATTTGCGTGATAGGTATGGTCTTACACAAGTTATTTTCAATCCTGAAATAATGGCAGATTTTTCTTTGGCTGAAAAACTCAAATATGAATATGTGATTTCAGTGACTGGTCGTATTGAAGTCAGGAATGAAAAAAATGTGAACAAAGATATGAGTACTGGTGAAATTGAAATGGTAGCGACAGATATTCGTATTCTTAGTGAAGCCAAACCAATGCCTTTTGAAATTTTTGAAACCAACAAAGGTGAAGATGACGAAGAACTTCGTCTCAAATATCGCTTCTTGGAAATTCGTCGTGAAAAACTAAAACAGAATTTAATTTTTAGAACAAAAATGGTGAAGTACATGCGTGACTTCATGGAGTCTCGTGATTTCCTCGATATCGCTACACCAATTCTTACCGTTAGTTCACCAGAAGGTGCTCGTGATTTTCTGGTACCATCTCGTATTCATCCAGGCAAATTTTATGCATTGCCACAAGCACCACAACAATACAAACAATTGTTGATGGTCGGAGGAATGGACAGATATTACCAAGTAGCGCCATGTATGCGTGATGAAGATCCTCGTGCTGACCGTAGTCCAGGAGAATTTTACCAGCTTGATTGTGAAGTGAGTTTCATGGAGAAAGAAGAATTCTTCCAACTGATGGAGCCTTTGTTCATTGAGCTTACAGAAAATCTTACAACCAAAAAAGTTTTGAGTAAACCTTTTCCACGTATTCCATTTCGTGAAGCTATCGAAAAATATGGTTCAGACAGACCAGATTTGCGCTGTGATTTGGAAATAAAAAATATTAGTGACTGGGCCAAGAAAACAAGTTTTCAAGTTTTCACTAGTGCGGAATTTGTGCGTGCACTTGTCGTACCAAAAGGTGAAGTCTTTTCTCGCAAAGAAATTGATGAAGAATATACTGATGTGGCTAAACGTGCTCATGCCAAGGGTCTAGCTTGGACCAAATATGTTGATGGTAAGTTTGATGGTGGAGTAGCTAAATTTTTTGACGAAGCACAATTGGCTGAACTAAAAACTATTTTGAAAATAGAAGAAAATTGTATAGTATTTTTTGGTGCTGATGATTGGGAGATTTCGGCCAAAGCACTTGGTGCAGTGCGTACTCTGGTAGCTGATAAATTGAATTTGCTAGATCCAAATATTATTGCTTGGGCTTGGATAGTAGACTTCCCAATGTACGAAAAAAATCCAGATACTGGCAAAATTGATTTTGGGCACAATCCATTTTCTTTGCCACAAGGTGGTATGGAGGCTCTTTTGAATTCTGATCCATTAGATATCATCGCTGAGCAATACGACATTATTGCCAATGGTCTTGAACTTTCTTCTGGTGGTGTGCGTAACACTTATCCAGATGTCATGTACAAAGCCTTTGAAATCGCTGGTTATGGACCTGAAGTAGTCGATCAAAAATTTGGTCACATGATCCAAGCCTTTTCTTATGGTGTACCTCCTCATTGTGGTTTTGCTCCTGGAATCGAGCGCATGACAATGTTACTTTTGGGAGAAAAAAATATTCGTACTGTAGTACCATTCCCAAAGAATCAGCGTGCTGAAGAACCAATGGTTGGTAGTCCCTCTGAAGCTACCCCAGAACAATTGAAAGAACTTAGTATAGAAGTAAAAAAGCCAGAATAAGTTTTTATAAAAAATTTAGACTCTTTTGAACATAGATGAAAAATGATTTACAAATACAATTCAAAGAATTTTCAGGTCCATTAGATTTGTTACTTTCTTTGATTGATGAGAAAAAAATGGAGATAAGTACCGTCTCCATTTCTTCTGTTACAGAACCTTTCTTAAATTATTTGGATACTTTGGAATCCATACAAGCTGAGGAATTGGCTGATTTTTTGGTAGTTGCTGCCAAGTTGCTTTTGATGAAGTCTAGAGCTCTTTTGCCACAGTTGATGGCAGAAGATGATTCAGATTTGAATCTAGATGCCCAACTTCGTCTTTATCGTCGTTTTGTAGATGCTAGTAAAAATTTGCATAATTTGTGGCTCGATGAAAAATCTCTTTCTTATCCACATATTGAAGAAATAAAAAAAGCGACAGAAGTAATACAACCAATAAATTTTTCTCTAGAAACATTGTCCCAATCTATGGTACAATTACTAAAGAGGTTAGAACCTCCCAAAGCTTTGCCACGTACTACTATTGATAGGACTGTAACTATAAAAGAAAAAATAGACAAAATGCGTGAAATGTTGAAGAAACATAAGAGTGTCAATTTTAAAGATATTATAAATGATGCCAAATCTCGTAGTGAAGTCATTGTTTCTTTTTTGGCAATATTAGAACTTGTAAAACAAAGTAGTATCGCTTTGAAACAAAGTAGTAGTTTTGGTGACATTGAATTGTTTAATTTATAATTAAAGTCAAAATTTTTGTAGTATGGATATAATATCAGTTTTAGAATCAGTTTTGTTTGTAGCTTCTAAGCCTTTGGCAATAAATAAAATAGCTAAGTCGTTGGAAGTAGAAAAAGAAAAAATTGAGGAAGCTTTGAATTCTTTGGAAAATAAATATACTGCTGTGTCTGGTATACATTTGCTTCGTTCTGGTGATGATGTTCAATTGGTTAGTAATCCTGATAACACTGAATTTGTAGAGAAATTTGTGAAGACTGAATTCAAAGAAGATTTGACCAAAGCTCAACTAGAGACGCTGACTGTCGTGGCTTATCGTGGTCCTATTAGTCGTCCCGAAATAGAAAATATTCGTGGTGTAAATTGTTCAGTGATTTTGCGTAATTTGTTGATTCGTGGTTTGGTAAATGAGACTGAAACAAAAGATCAGATTGTACCTGTTTATGAAATATCTGTAGATGCTTTACGTTTCTTGGGAATTTCTGGAGTAGAGGACTTGCCAGATTATGCTAGTTTGCATAGTAGTGATTTGTTGAACTCTGATGAAAAAGAAGAAGATTCCTCTAATACCTAAAACCTAGAACCTAATTTTATATGATGATAAATTTTACAGAGCGTCCTAAATTTAGTGATAATTTTCCAAATTGGTGGAGAAATTTTTTTGCTATGGTAGTCTTGGTTTTGACTATAGTGACAGGAACACTCTATTATAGACTTAATAACCAAACAAAGTTTTATTTAGCACAGTTTACTTCGGAACAAAAAGGATATGAAAGTACGGAGTTGTCTTATGAAAATAGTGGTATTGGTGGGGACATTTATTTTGAAGATAACAATATTGTTACACCACATTTGAGTGCATCTTCAACACCTCTTTCACCTGATAATTTTACAGCTAGTAATATTTTGGTAAAAGATAGAGATAGTGAACTTGTTCTTTATGGTAAGAATTCTTATGAAAAACATGCTATGGCTAGTATTACCAAGCTTATGTCAGCGTTAGTTCTTTTGGAACAAAAATTAAATTGGAATGCAACAACAACAGTTTCTTCTGACAAAGTAAGTGGTAACAATATTTATGCTGGAGATACTTATACAATTTCAGAACTTTGGGATATCGCTTTTGTAGCTTCTTCAAACAAAGCTATTTTGACTTTGGTCGATTCAAGTGGAATGTCTAGAGAATCTTTTGTCATTCGTATGAATGATAAAGCCAGAGAAATTGGTTTGTTGGATACGATTTTTGTAGAGCCTACAGGTTTGGATGCGGGCAATATCTCAACAGCTTCTGACATTGTAATTTTGTTAAAAGAAGCTTTGACAAAAGAAAAAATAAAAGAAGCTCTTAGTTTATTTGAAGTCAATTTATTTTCGAAAGAGAGAGATAAACAAGTACATGCTTGGAATACCGATTGGTTACTTTTGAATTGGGTTCCAAATGATTATGATGTTTTGGGAGGTAAGACTGGTTATATTGATAATTCTTTGTATAATTTTACAGTTTCATTAAAAAATGAGGAAGGTCATATTTTGGACATTGTTGTTTTGGGGGCTAAAGAACATAAACTTAGATTTACAGAAGCCAAAGAAATCGCAGATTGGGTCTTTGCAAATTATATTTGGGAATAATTATGGTTACTAATATTATAAATTTTTTTGCGGGAATAAATCATTATTGGTCAATATTTTTTTTGTCGATGATACCTATTACTGAGCTTCGTGCTTCTATTCCGATTGGTATTGAAGTATATAACCTTCCTATTTGGAAAGTTTGGTTAGTCGCTGTTGCTGGAGATTTTTTACCAGCTTTGGTTTTGCTTTGGGTTATGCCACAATTACATGATTTTCTTATTAAATCAAAAATTTTTGGTAAGTTGTTTAATAAAAAATTGAAACAAGCTGAAAAAACTTTTTCTGGAAAATATTCCAAATATGGAGCTTTGGGTTTGATTATCTTTGTCGGGATTCCTTTACCTCTTACTGGTAGTTGGACGGGTAGTTTGGCTGCTTTTATTTTCAATATTCCTTTTCGAAAATCATGGCCTTTGATTTTGGCAGGTGTTTGTATGGCAGCCACATTGGTAACTTTGATTACTCTATTTGCGGGAGGTACACTAAGAGCTTTGTTTGCTTAAAATTTTTTTATACATAATCAATAAAAAACCATGTTTGTTTAAATAAACATGGTTTTTTATTTTCAATTTAGTCTCGACAAGTCTGGATAAATTATAAAACAATTTTTAATTTCTGTTATCTAACAAAATATTCTGATTTATTTAATTGTTATAATGACAATTTCTGGGGGATTAAACAATCTCGCTCTTGGACCACTTTCACCAGCTCCACTTGTTACAAATATTTTATCACCATTTGGTAGGTAGTTTAGACCTTCATAAAAATTTGCGGGTATAAGATTGTCTACTCGACCAATAGGACCAAATATTGGTAATCGTATTTGTCCTCCATGGGTATGTCCAGACAATGTCAGATCAATACGTGGATAATTAGTTGTAAACAAATAGATAGGATTGTGAATCATCGCAATTGTGGCTAGATTTTCATCTCTATCTTGCAAACTATCAAATTCTAGTTTGTCTGCTAAAATAGAATCACCACCAAACAAATAAAATCCTTGTTCGTTTATGTTCAATTTTTCTAGTTCATTTGTCATGTAGTGAACACCAAGAGATTCCATTTTTGTTTTTATTTCTTTACTCCAATTGGCATTGATAATAGGATTTTTGTAATTTGAGCTTCCGTCGCCAATACCATATTCATGATTTCCTTGGATAGCGTAAGTTGGTATTTCTTTTGTTAGATTTTTTAGAGGTTCTAGATAATCTATTTCTTCTGGTTTGTATTCACTATTATAAATATAGTCACCGGCTATGAATATTATATCTGGTTTTTCTATTTTTATTTTGGCAATAATTTTTTCTAACCAATCGGCTTTTTTGTAAGGGCCAAGATGTATATCTGCAATTAAGGCTATTTTTATTGGTTTTTCTATTTTTTCTAAATCAATTTCTTGTCTATTTGTGACTAATATTCTTGGTTCTACGAAACTGCCCCAGAGTAGAGTAGCTGTGGCTAGTAATAGAATAATTGAAATTGGTAAAAATATTTTTTTGTGTTTTGCTTCTAAGCTTTGATGTCTTTTATAAATGCTATATAAAAAAATGACTGCTGGATAAGCAGTGAGGATAAGCATTATTAGTGTTAATATATCGTAGTATTGTGGCATCGGAGTTATTTTTTTTTGCTCAATGCGAATAGAAAAGTCAAAAGTCCATAAAGTTGAAAGTTTGTAAAGTCGTTTAGTTTAGGACTTTTGACTAAATTGTGTGCCCGAAGAGAGAATCGAACTCTCACTCCCGAAGGAACACGATTTTGAGTCGTGCGCGTCTACCAGTTCCGCCATTCGGGCATATTTAGTTGTTTGATTTTTTAAGAAGCAATTTTAACATTCTTTTTCCTGTACTAGTTTTCAAATATAATTCTCTTCGTACAGAATCTTCTTTTTCTAAAAAAGCTTCGTAATATATTAATTTTAATGGACGATAATTTTTTGTTGATTTAACTCTACCATTATTATGTTCATTCAGACGTCTTTTTAAATCATCTGATCTTCCTGTATACAATTTTTCGTTGGACATTTTTAAAATGTAAACGTAGTGCATAAGATAAGATTCTGTCATGCAGTAGATCTTACTTCGTAGCTCACTGCTTGACGCCCTTAGTTCAAAATTTAGTGTACGTATTATGCTTTTAATCCGTAAGCCCTGAAGTGAAACGCTAGTTTCTACTTTACGGGCGCCATTCGAGCATATTTGTTTGATTGTAAGATCATTTTAACAACGGAATAATTATAGCGATTATTGTGGAATTTGTCAATATTTGCTATAATTATATTACTTAGTATTTATATTAGCCTATTAGAATTCTATGTCAAAAACCATTGCTGTTGTTAACCAAAAAGGTGGAGTAGGGAAGACTACCACAGCTATCAATTTGGCTGCTTTTTTAGCTGAAATGGGTAAGTTTGTTTTGTTGGTAGATTTAGATCCACAAGGTAATGCAACAAGTGGTCTTGGTGTGGATAGAGATAATCTTGAATTTGGGATTTATGAAGCATTGGCAAAACAAAAGAGAATTCATGATATTATTTTCAATACTGCTCATGACGGTTTGAGAGTTGCACCTGCTACTCAAGATTTGGCTGCTGCTGCTATTGAGCTTGTAGATGTGGAAAATAGAGAATTTCAATTACGTGATTTATTGTCAGAAGTAAGTCATGCTTATGATTATATTATTATTGATTGTCCACCATCTCTAGGTCTTTTGACAATAAATGGATTGGTAGCTGCTCATGAATTACTTATTCCGGTGCAAGCCGAGTATTATGCTTTGGAGGGTTTGGGTCAACTTCTGAAGACTGTAGAATTAGTTAGAAATAAGCTTCACCCCGATTTAGGTATTTTGGGAGCAGTGCTTACTATGTTTGATAAACGTACAAAACTTTCTACCGAAATAATGAATGAACTTTATAAATATTTTCCAGATAATATTTTTCGTTCAGTTATCCCTCGTACGATAAAGCTTGCGGAAGCTCCAAGTTTTGGACAATCAATTTTGCATTACGAACCACGTGGTAAAGGCGCGAAGGCTTACGAAAGACTTGCGAGGGAATTAGTAGAAAAACACTCTTTGAATTAATTTACAAGGTACAAGTAACAAACAAATTTCAAAATCCAAAGCTCAAATTTATTATTTAATCATTTGAATTTTGTTTGAAATTTGTGATTACTGATAATCCAATAAACAAATTAACCAACTAACTAAAAAGTATGGCTCTTGGCAAAGGTCTCAACTCACTTATTCCACAACAAAAAAAAGTCAGAAATATCATTCGTAGAGAAACTGGTATTGTTAATGACAATGATAGAGTTTGGCAAATAAATATTAATGACATTGTTCCAAATCCGGAGCAACCTAGAAAAGAATTCAATGAAGAAGAATTGCATAGTTTGGTGTTGTCTATCCAAAAACATGGTATTATGCAACCTCTTGTTGTTACAGAGAGACAAGAAGGCGGTTATGAGCTGATTGCTGGTGAAAGACGTCTTAGAGCTTCAGATTTGGCCGGGCTTTCTACTGTGCCAGCTTTGGTGCGTACGGCTACTCAGCAAGAAAAATTAGAATTAGCTCTTGTAGAAAATATCCAAAGACACAATTTGAATCCTATTGAAGAAGCTTATGCTTATTCTAGATTATTAGAAGAGTTCAATCTTACCCAAGAACAAGCAGCTGAACAACTTGGTAAAAGTCGTTCTGCTTTAGCCAATACTATCAGACTTCTTGATTTGCCAGAAAAAATACAGACAGCCCTTATCAAGGGGGACCTGAGTGCTGGCAAAGCCAGAGCTTTGCTTAGTCTAAATAGTGAGAAGGATCAATTAGAAATGTTTGAAAGTATGATGGGGACGAAGATGAGTGTGCGTGATGTAGAGAGTCTTGTGTCTGGCAAAAAAAATAATAACAAAGTTGTCAAAGATCATAATATCGCTGCTCAAGAAAAAATACTTGAAGAACGTCTAGGTTCAAAAGTAAATATATCTGGTACTACTAAAAAAGGTAAGATAATGATTAGTTATGATTCGACAGAGGAGTTGAAAAGGTTGATTTCGGAATTATCTTAATCGTTGAAATTTATATTTTAAAAACGTATCCAGCAAAGATACGTTTTTTTATTGTTCCACTGAGTCATTGTCCCATTGTGGTTTTTGTATTGTCAGTTTGACAATGGAACAATGGGACAATTTGAATTACATAAAAATGTTACTTCACTCATTTTACTTCAGTCTTGTAAACTATAATATTATTTATCACCTTTCTTCGGCAAGATATTGAAGAAGCGTGATAAAGCGCCGTTTTTTGATTTGGCGAAGTTGCTGATATGAGCTTTGGCTGTATGAGTTTTTACAAACTTAGCCCAATCAGGACTAGGTCCTTTACGATTTTTGTCAGTATCTATTTCGACTATATCACCATTTTTCAGTTCAGTATCTAGACTGACCATTTTTTCATTTACTCTAGAACCTATACATTTGTTGCCAATGTCAGAGTGGATGTGATATGCGAAGTCGACAGGAGTAGCACCTTCTGGTAAATCAATCACGTCACCTTTTGGAGTCAGTACAAAAATTCTGGTTTGCAAAAAATCAACTTTCATTTCTTCTAAGTCTGACAATTTGTTCAAAATATCTTTTTGGATTTGTGCTAGTT